>VOFK01003746.1_pt1 | contig 16622 bp, 20 predicted proteins | sample 5384121 | NCBI WGS metagenome assembly VOFK01 (sample SAMN12384730, study PRJNA508395) | human gut metagenome | isolation source: healthy gut J | host: Homo sapiens
TGCCATGTATTGCTTGGTATATCTTCATGGTTTCCGGTGGCGATCATCGTGATGGCTGCCCCGAAGGGTTGCCTACGAGCATCACGCTGTCGCTGGCCATGTCCATGCGGCGGATGCCGCTAGACCAATAACCTTCAGGCGGCATGCATGCCTGCGCAAACGATGGGGCGTGCGTGACGCGATTTGTACCGACAAGACCGTGGTACGCTGACTCAGAACCGGATACACGCAGGAGTTGGTGCGCCGATGCGCTGCCGGATGCACGATTTTGGCCGAGATCGGAGCCGCCACCTCGACGGCCTTCCCTCGATGTTTCAGCGATCGGCAATCCGACCGAAGCGCGCTGTCGACCGTACGCCAGGGCGAGGACTGCGGAAACCCCCGGGCGGCGCGCGAGATCGTCGACCGGCTGACCTTTCCACCGAGCGCAAGTATATGGCGACGATTATCCAGAGCAGCTTTCGGCCGCCGATCGTTTTCAGTGTAGCGGGTGCGCCTGAAATCGTGCGTGCGCGATGTGCGCCGGACGGAAAAGACGAGCAGGTGGCGGAACAGCTGCTCGTCTCCGCCCAGGGCGGGCGATGCGTCGCTGGCCGTGGGTATGCCGAGACGGCTGCAAGAGGATCGATTAAGTCAGCGGGCTGCTCGCCGCGGCGCAGCCTTCATTTCAGTGCGGCGTCGCAGCGATTTCGCGACTCCCGCGCGCGAGTTCGTCGGCTGCCGGGCGTTGCCTGGAAGGCGTCGACGTCAAGATCGTCACGGGCGACACCTCCTGGCTACGGCAGCGTGTGTGACCGCCCCGCCAGATCGGCCTGTGGAACGATGCCCGCGATACCGACCGCCTGCGCGATGGTACGGAATTCGCTGCGATGAGCGACGAGGTGCTGAGCTGCTCGGCGGCGTACAGGAACCGGAAGATCATGTCGCGTGCCCGGCCGCTTCTGATCAAACAGCGGCTCGTGCGCCTGTTGTTGCAACAGTGTGGCGAGGTGGTGCGCCGTGCTTCCGGCGCTGAATTTCGCCAACGTCGGGCTGATGGGTTCCGACGCCGGTGGCCATGATGCCAGCGATATCACGCTGCTCGACGACTCCGTTCGCTTCGATCGCCACGGCCGTGATGGGGGACGCTCGCTATACCGCAATATCCAGCGTTTCGTACTTCGTTTCAGCTCACGATCAACTTCTGCGGCGATCCTGATCTGCTTGTCGGCGCCGTGTTCGGTACGGACATGCCGCTAACGGTGCAGATCCTGTGGGTGAACATCATCATGGATACTTTCGCCGCGTGATGGCCCCCGCTGCCGCCGAATCCCGAGGTGATGCTTCGAAAAACCCCGTCTGCGCAATGAATTATCATTACGCGCGCCATGGCGCGCACGTGCGGCATTATCATGGTCGCGGTATTGCTGGCATGCTGCTCCCAGGATGATCACGACCGGCGGCTGACCGTGCGCCAGCTGACGGTCTTTTCGACGTTCGTATTCCGCAATTCTGGAATATGTTCAACGCCAAGGGTTTCGGTAAAACACGCTATTGAAGTCTTTTCCCCTGCCTGCGCGGGTGCCGTGGGCCGTGAATTCTTCCTGATCCCGCGTTGGCCATCGCCCTGGGGCAGGTAAAGCTTATCGTCGAATCGGCGGAGAAGTTTTCTGAACCGGAACCGCTGGCATGGCGGGAGTGGGCTGTTATCATCGGCAGTACGTCGCTGATCGTTGTCGGCGGCGAGATCGTCCGGGCCAGGTCAAGCGCTGACCCACCCCGATCCCACATATGAAGAAATTTTTTGTTGCTGCTTGCTGGTGGTTGCGTCCGTCACCGTATCGGCACAAATCGCTGCGACAGCCTTTGGGAAGGTTTGTCTTGTCCCGGCTGCCCGGAGCGGCGGTTTCCGCCCGTTATGGTCACCCGGCGCACTCCACGTGAAGGGCCATCGCATGACCATTGCGGCTCCGCTGATCGTGGTGCTGTGATGTCGGCTTTACGACACCGATTTCCGGCGACGCGCAACGGTTGAAGTCGTTCCAATTATGATTACGACGATCACCTGCAATATGCACCTGCTGCCGTGATGCTCGGCTTAGCGCTTTCGGCGTCATGGGGCGCAGCCTTGGGCCGCATGCTTCGTCTCGATGCGTCTCGGTGGCTGATGGCCGCAGCGGTTACCTGCCTGAAATTCGTTCCGTGTGATGCGTCCGACGGTTTACCCGCACCAGCGGGGTACGGTTTTTATGATGGCGACGATGTTCACAAGGGTAGGTCCGGCCCGTGGTACAGCATTTAGCCTATACCGTGGCGACGGTCACCGGCGTTACGCGCCAGCTCAATAACCGCCACTGATGAAAGCCGACGATGGTCGGCGCCGGTATCGGTATCTCGCCACGGAGTTTATTATTGATATCGCGACAAGGTTGCATGTTTGGCGAGACTCAAATTCTGTACGACTGCTTCGCCGGCCTTCGTTCCTCGAAGTTTTACGGTCGGTGTGACTACCGCCTGCCCGCCTAAGCGTACCCGGGGATGAGGACTTCGTTCAAGGCCGGGCTCTACGGTCGGGGCGCAGGGGGCATGGTTCGCCGCCTCGCCCTCATGTCGGCGTGGGCGGGCGTTTTGCCGTGACGAATTGAGATGCATCGTCACCGGCGAAGACGAGATAATCTGGAGAGCGGCTCGGCGGCTGCCGGCCTTTACCTGTTTTATCTGCCTTCCGTCTGGTGGCTGGTCGGAAGAACCGCTCAGCGGGCATGGATACAAATCGTGTAAATACGGACGGCAGAAATTGTGATTGGCGGGCTTTTGAAGCTCGCGACCGGTATCTTCTTCCACCTACCTTGCTCTCCTGAATTTGATCCGCCGACCGACTACGACATGGCGCCGCCTTGCGAAGGATTCTTTGCTGCATATGCTGACGTTTTACTGGCTGCATGTGCCGTATTTGTGAGGGGCCCTGTTTGTGATCCTGTCCCTGACAAAAAGCGGGCCCCCCTTTCCGGGAGCCCGCTTTCTGTGTGTATTACGGTCGGTTTTGGTGACACCCTGTTCGACCATCGACTTGGCAACCTTCATGAAGCGTTGGGCGATATTGGCGCCCTTCATAGCTTTGATGTAATCCCCCCGTCCTTCTCGGTGCCGTGTGTATTCGAGGCATGCGTGGTGGATCGACGACATGATCTGGCAGCTTGGCATCGACCTCCTCGGCCGTCCAGTTGAGTTCTGGTTCGGAGGTTTTCCAGATCCGATGGCGACGCCGCTGGCGTTCACGCCTTGCCATAGGGAATCTTCGCCGCGATGAATGCGTGTCGATAGCCCGACGGCAGCCCATGTTCGAAACCCCCTGCTACCTTCACGCCGCGTTGGCCAAAGCAGTTTTTGCGAGCATCCTCGCCCGTCGAGCTCGTTCTGCGTGGCGCACGGCATGATGTCGACCTTTGATTTCCCACGCCGCCATTTCTGCCCGCGGAAGAACCGATCCGGGAATCTCTGCGGGTTCCACGCGTCGCTGTTCGATGCGCGCAGTCTTCGAGCATACAGGCAATCTTTTCGGCGTTTCGTAGCGGGTGGATACGGACAGCCGTCGGGGCCTGACAAGTCGCCTTTCACTTTACTGGCTTAGCCTCGAAGTTTCTGCCTGCCAAGCGCCTTTATGCCACGCGCGTTGCCAAGCCGTGAGCTTTCTCCGATGGCGTTTCCGTCTTGACGCGTGATACCATGCCGGTCGAGCATCTGGCGCAGGAAATAAACGGCACCGAACCCTGTGCCCGCGGATTAGCGACCGCCGTGGTCAGTGCCTGCCGCTGGTCAGTACGCCTGTGCTCGCGCGCTATCTGGCAATTTCGCGGCAGGTACGCTTATCGCGGCCACGCCGACGTCTGCCGACGTCGGTCTGGGCCTGATATGGCGCCACAGTCTTTGACGGCGAAGGCCTGGTAGCAAATCGGCATTACCTCACGCCGATTTGCTCTTCTTGGAAACGAGCGTTTTGGTACCGCCATAAGTAAGCTGTCGCGCGCATTTTGAAAAATCGTTTCGAAACCGAGGAATTTGTGACCGTGAGTGGATTCACCGAGGGATGGAAACGGCCGCCCTTGTAGGGCCGACCGCGCTGTTGAACTGGATGCGGTACCCGAGGCTGACCTGGACATCGCCCTTGTCATCGACCCAGACCACCTGAAGGTGAAGATACGGTCAGGCAGTTTTTACGATGCGTTCTGCAATGCGGTTGGCCTCGAATCCGATGGTTTGTAAGCCTCCTCTACTGTCATGAGAACTGCGCACGGCTTGCAGGTATTCGCTTTCGCGGGGCAGTGCTCAAGTTCCGCCATCAAATTTGTTTTACGTCCATATTGCCCAAGGAAGCCTTTTAAAAATTGTAACTAAATTGTAAACGAATTTTTCCGCGGAATTATTATTTATCGCCCTCTTCCTTGACGATACCCTTTGTTCGATGCACCCGATGGACCTGGTTTCGGCTGAAGCCGCACCTGCCGCAGGAACGTCCTTCGCGCGGCGGCTCGCCGAGTTCTTCGCGGAAAATACCGTCGCCGCGGAAGGGGTGGCTGATCGTCAGGCACCCAACACGCCCAGCGACGTGTGACAAGTGGTGAGAAAAATGCAAGTGCTCGCAGATGCGGTTCGACCTCGAAGAACTCGAAACTCTCGATGCCGCATTCTCCGACGATCACCTTTCGCTTTCTGATGGAAATGCGCTTTCCGCCGGGGACGCCCAGCAAACGGGCCACGGAAGAGCAGCGGCCGGGGCCGACGAGGATGTGGAGCGTTTTTCATCGGGTAATCCGCTGTTGAATTCCGAGCAGTTCTTTCGGCGATCTTTTCGGTCGAGAGCGAGTCGAACGTGTTGCAGTGATGTAGATGATGTCCGCGATGTCGCCCGATCATGCGATCCCGAGCGCGTTCTGCCGTATACCAGCAAGCCGGAAATCGTCCACCTTTGCTCAGTCGACGGGCGGTTGTCCCCGGGTTGTCGATGATCGGCGGATCTGGAGCAGGTTGAATATCTGTTGTCCTCCGGCCTGCACGTCCATGGCTGACGGCGAATTCGACTCTACGGGCAGCATCTCCTCGGCCCCCAGCCTCAGGATATCGCCGATGATGTCCGCGAGCGAAGTGTTGTATTTTAGTATGTTGTTGAATGATGATTTCTTTTGCTCCCCCGGTCGAACGGGCGTCTGAGATGCCTGTCGTCCTCGCGCATCGAGCAGATGAACCGTGCGCTGTGCAGGCCGGCGATTCGTGCGATGTCCAGCCTGTGCAGGTTCATCGTGTCGTCGATCGACGTGCGGAACTCTTTCGGGCTTGAGGCTCAGCGCCAGCACTTCGTTCTGCGTCGCGCAGCGCCAGTTCGGGGTCGAGGTCTGAGTACCTTTCTGCGGGGTAGCGGGCGAGAACGCAGTGCGGCCGCCGTCGACGACCAGTTTGCCTATGGCAGCCTCATGGCGCGATGTTGCAGACGCCAGCCGGCTGGGCTTCGTCGCCGATGGGGTAGTAGTTGATCGACCGGGCCAATGAGAAGCTGTCGTAAAGAAGAGTGTCGTTCTGCCGAAAGCGCCGTACATACCTCCTGGATGATGACGGCCATTTTTTCCTCCGAGATCAGGTGACGAGGAGAGAAAAGCCTCGACGGCGAAATAGACTGAGGCGTAGACGCTCTGACAGCCTTGAGCAGCAGTCGGAGTATCTGGATCCTCGCTGTCCATGATCGCGTAGGTGGAATAGATGCGAAGGGCTGGTAGTGCGAATTCCAACTTCGACGACGAACGGGCCGGCCAGCGGGCGTGCGCGGACGGTCTGATGCAGGCCTTCAGCCTCTGCTGCCGCAACTTCTGGCCGGAAACTGTCGAACTGACGAATTCCGAGAGCCCTCCTCGTCCGAGAACTCCTGCGAAATGATGTATTTGAGGCCGTTGAGGGATGAAGTCGTCGAAATAATCGGCGATGACCACCGAGCGGGATCATGATGCGCACGTTGGCGTGCTTGTCGTAGAGCCGGTGCTTGAGGATCATCGAATTCATGAAGGCCAGCCCGCGGGCCTTGCCGCCGAGCGAGCCCTTCGCCGATGCGCGAAAGCCACCGCATCGCTGTAGGTCTCGGGTCGAAGCGCGCCACCACGCCCTGCCCGAGCAGGATGCGGCTAGTCCTTGATGAGGTTGACGATGCGCTGGCGATGTTCCTGGGTCGAAGCGAACTGGCTCTTGTTGCCCCGGCGGATCGCCGCCGCCAGCGGAATAGCCCCCGGGAATAGAGCCATTTCGAAAGGTGGTTTTGCGACGTGTGATATTCGAATGCCTTGTCGGGGGATCGTGGCGATCATCTCCTGCATCTGCACCAGGTCTTTGGCCTTGCCGATGACGGCACCCGTGTCGGGGTCTTTTGAAGAGGAATTCGCCGAAGGCAAACTCCTTGTCGATATATTCGTGCAACTGCGTGAGCAGCGTTTTGGAATTCTTTGGCGATGAACCCCGCCTGAGCTGGCGGGCTGTAGCTTTCGAACTCGGTCTGCGACGATTGCAGCAGGACGGGCATCAGCGGGTTGTCGGCCTTGATGCGGCGGCAGAGGTCGATGCCCGGCGTTCGTCTCGCTCGGGCGGGTCGTTGCGGTGCAACACGAACCCTACGTCGGAGATCACGCCCAGGATGTTCTTCTTGTAACGGTCGTAGAGTTCCACGGCCTCCTCGTAATTGGTGGCCAGCAGGATTTTCGGCCGGCACGCTTGCGCAGAATCTGCTGTTGCTCGTTGAAGGCGTCCTTGAGGAATTCGGTGTTCTGCAGCAGGATCAGCTTGTAGAGCTCGGGCAGGTAGGTCGAGTAGAAACGTATCGAGTCCTCGACGAGCAGGATGGCCTGCACGCCGCCGTCGGTGATGTCCTCCTCGGCGTTCATTTTATCCTCGACCAGCTTGATGATGGCCATGATCAGGTCGGTATTGCCGTGCCAGCCGAAGATGTAGTCGAGCCCCCGAGCGATCCTGCTCCTCCAAACGGCGGTAGATGTCCTTCGAGAAAGGAGGTGAGCAGCGCGACCGGGATCTGGGGCGTGGCGTTCCTTGACGATCTTGGCAAACGAGAATACGTCCAGCTCCCCGACGTTGTACATCGTCAGGATGAAGTCGAACGAGTCGTCGCGGCCGAGCAGCTCCAACGCTTCGCGTGTGGAGCTCACGCGCGTGAACGACGGCGGGGTTCGACATGTTCAGGTCGAGGTATTCCTGGTTGATCTGCGATTCGATGTGTCCGTCCTCCTCGAGGAAATATACCCGTCGTAGCTGCAGCAGACCAGCAGGATCTTATGGATTCGGTATTTCATGAACCGGTACTGGGCCTTGTTCCCGTCCGGCAGGTATTCTTCGAGATTCTTGTTCATCGCGACTTCGTTTATTTCAACAAAAATAGGAAAAAATCGCCAACCGGTAAAAAGAAATTTCCCGACGGCAGGTGATACCGGCGGACGAGGGGAGTTGCCGGGGTGCCGGGCGCGGCGTCCGGGTTCAGACCCTGGCGCTGAAAACCATATGGCGCCAGAGGTAGGGTATGCGTCCGGCGCCCGTAAAGACCAGATGATGGTATCCCGCGTCCCTGAGCAGGATGGCGAGTGTCCGGCGCGACCAGAACTTGATGTGGCCGCCTTCCCACAGGGCGCTCAGGTGATAATCCATTTTGTTGGCCAAGGCGATGGTGAGGTTCTTCAGGTAGCCGTGGTAGGGTGTGGTGACGATGAACTGACCTCCGCCGCTGGCTTCGAGGATGCTGCGGATGAACAATACGAATGCCCGCGGTTGGTAGAGGTGTTCGATGACTTCCATCGAAATCACTGTTTTGAAGGAATGCCGCGCAGTTCGGGCGGGAGTTTGCCCGAGGTTACATCACAGACGAAAAACCGGTTCGAATTTCCCCCTCCCTTCATCCTGTTGGCGATCGCTATGCCTTGTTCGGATGCGTCGATGCCGTAGACGCAATAGCCTTTTCCAGCCAGGTAATTGGCGAAGTAACCGTTTCCGCAGCCTACATCCAGAATCGGCGAACCGTCCGTGGGCAGTAACCGCTCGATGTATTTGCCGAGCAGTTTGTGGTAGAACATCGGCTGGGCGTCGCGCCATCCGAATTCATTGTAGCTGGATGTCGTCATGATGTAGTGGGATTTGAAGACGCAATAACAAACAAATGTAGGCATATTTTTCATCGCGCGCAAGCGGAACGGGGTTTATTTACAGGGGCTTTCTTTTGCCTGTCAGCGACTTTCCGGCAGGGCCTGCGCGATTTTTCGTTTTTTATTTCTATCTTTGTTCTGATAAAAAACGATTCGCAATGAATACGGACAAATATATCCTTCAGGAAGTCACAACCTCCGCACAGGAACGTGAATGGCTCGATTTACCCAAGAAGATTTACAAGGGCAACCGCAACTGGGTCGCCCGCTGGATCAGACATAACCGAGGTCTTCGATCCGGCACGAAACGAACTTTTCGCCGACGGTGAAGCCGTCCGCTGGGTGGTGCGCAACAAGGCCGGCGAGGTCGTGGGGCGTATCGCGGCGTTTTACAACCGCGAGAAGGCCGCCCTCGAAGAGCAGCCCACGGGCGGCTGCGGCTTCTTCGAGGCGATCGACGACCAGCAGGTCGCCGACATGATGTTCGAAGCCTCGCGCATGTGGCTGGCCAGCCGCGGCATGGAGGCCATGGACGGGCCCGATCAACTTCGGACAGCGGCGCGACTGGTGGGGGCTGCTGGTCGAGGGCTACGAATTCCAGCCGCTCTACAAGAATCCCTATAACCCGCCTTATTATAAGGAGCTGTTCGAGAATTACGGCTTCAAAAACTATTTCAACCAGCACAGCTTTATCTGGCGTGCCAATGTCTCGGAGGCCAGCGAACGGATTTTCGACCGCGCCGAAAGGCTCCCTCTACGCCGGGGTATCATGTCGAGAATATCGACATGAACAACCTGGAGGACGCCGCCGAGAATTTCCGGCTGGTTTACAACAAGGCGTGGGCGCTCTTTTCGGGTGTCAGGCCCATGGCGCAGGAGGAGGCGATGCAGATGATGAAGGCCATGAAGCCGATTATCGACCCCGACATCATCTTTTTCGCCTATTTCAACGACGAACCGATCGGATTCTTCATCACCGTGCCCGACCTGAACCGCATCATCGGGAAGTTCAACGGCAAATTCGGGTTGATCCAGAAGCTCCGCCTGATGTGGGAGCTGAAAGTCCGCAAATCCTGCGACCGTATCTTCGGCATCATCTTCGGCATCGCCCCCGAATTCCACGGCAAGGGTGTGGAGTCGGCCATCATGGCGCGTTACTGGCACTTCATGATGGAGACGCAGAGCCGCTACAAGACACTCGAGCTGGCCTGGATCGGCGATTTCAACCCCGTAATGAACCGCATGATCGAGACTTATGTCTGCGCCACGCGCCATAAGATACACACCACCTACCGTTACCTGTTCGACCGGACGAAGGAGTTCCACCGCTGTCCGCGCCTGGGGGTGAAACGCCGCGAGTAAAACCTAAAACCGTACCTATATGAAAACCACAGCATTTACCAAGTACCACATTGCCGCGGGGGCCAAGATGGCCGAATTCGCGGGATATAATATGCCGATCGAGTTCACGGGCATCAACGACGAGCACATGGCCGTACGCAACGGCGCCGGTGTCTTCGACGTGAGCCACATGGGCGAAATCTGGGTCAAGGGCCCCAAGGCGCTCGACCTGCTGCAACGCATCACCACCAACGACGTGTCGAAACTCTTCGACGGCAAGGTGCAGTATTCGTGTATGCCCAACGGGCACGGCGGCATCGTGGACGACATTCTCGTCTACCGTGTCGATGCCGAAACTTATATGCTCTGTGTCAACGCCGCCAACATCGAAAAGGACTGGAACCACATCTGCGAGCAGGGCCGGGCGTTCGGCATGGAGGCCGGCCACGGCAAGGAGCTTTACAACGCTTCGGACGAGATCTGCCAACTCGCCGTACAGGGGCCCCTGGCGATGAAGGTCGTGCAGAAAATGTGCGCGGAGCCGGTCGAGGATATGGAATACTATACCTTTAAAAAGATGACCGTCGCTGGGTGCGATGCCATCCTTTCGATCACGGGTTACACCGGATCGGGCGGCTGCGAGATCTATGCGGCCAACGAGGACGGCGACAAACTCTGGAAGGCGCTCTGGGAGGCCGGCAGGGAGTACGGGCTGAAGAACATCGGCCTCGGGGCCCGCGATACGCTGCGCCTGGAAAATGGGCTTCTGCCTCTACGGCAACGACATCGACGACACCACATCGCCTATCGAAGGCAGCCTGGGCTGGATTACCAAATTCGTCGAAGGAAAGGATTTCATCGACCGGGCGCTGATGGAAAACAAAAGGCCGAGGGGGTTACGCGCAAGCTTGTCGGGTTCCGGATGATCGACCGCGGAATCCCGCGCCACGGTTACAAGATCGCCGCGGCCGATGGCGAGGAGATCGGCCATGTTACGTCGGGTACGATGTCGCCCTGCCTGAAGGTCGGCTTCGGTTTGGGCTACGTGAAGCCCGAATATGCCAAACCGGGCACGGAGGTCGCCGTCGTTATCCGCGAGAAACCCCTGCGCGCCGAGGTGGTGAAGATCCCGTTCGTTTAACCTGCCCGGCCGGCTTGCACTCCGGCCCGCCCGGTTCGGGAATGTTTTGAAAATTAATGTAATTCTGTGATATGAAAGCAAAAATACCTCGGACTCGACCTTTCGAGTCCCGTTGTGGTCAGCAGTTCGCCCTATACGGCGACTATGGCCAATATCGGACAGTGCGTCGCGAACGGCGCGGGCGCTGTCGTCCTGAAATCCATCTTCGAGGAGCAGATCATCCGTCATGCCGCCGCGCTGGATTACTCGTCGCAGGGCATGGGCGATTCGGGGCGAATACCTCGAACGCTACATCGGCGATGCGTATAAGGGTGAATTCCCTGAAGCTTGTCTCCGATGCCCGTACGACAGGGGTACCCGTCATCGCCAGCATCAACTGCATCGCGGCGGACGACGGGTGGACGGACTACGCCGTGGCCATGGAGGCTGCGGGGGCCGCAGCCCTGGAACTGAACATCTTTTTCTGCAACCGACCGACCGCCACCGTACGGCGCAGGAGTTGGAACAGGAGTACGCCGATGTCAGTGCGCCGCGTGGCGGCTGCCGTGAAGATCCCGGTGTCGGTGAAGCTGCCGATGCGCCTGACCAATGTGCTTGCCGTCGCCGATTCGCTGCTGGCGCGCGGGGGCGCGGGGCGTGGTGATGTTCAACCGCTTCTTCGAACCCGATATCGACGTGGAGCGCATGGCGTTCGTCAACGGCAACCCGTTCAGCGAACCTGCGGAATTGCGCAACGTCCTGCGCAGCGTGGCGCTTTGCTCTACGGCCCTCCCGCAACTCGATGTCGCCGTATCGACGGGTGTGCACGACGGCGAGGCTGCCGTGAAAGCGTTGTTATGCGGTGCCAATGCGGTGCAGGTCTGCTCGGCAATCCATGAGAAGGGCTTCGGGGTCATTGCCGACATCAACCGGTTCATCGACCAGTGGGCTGAGCGCCACGGTTTCGAATCCCTGGGCGAGTTCCGCGGCAGGATGAATTACGGCAATGCCGAAAGCGATGTTTACCAGCGCGTGCAGTATATGAAATATTTTCCGCACGACGCCGAATAGGCGCCGGCGCCTATTGGACGCGATACCCCGCAGGCCATCGGCCTGCGGGTATCGCTTTTCCGGGTTACCTCGGCCGGTATCCTGTCTTTGCAGCCGGGTACCTCCGGGCGGGGCGTTGTCCCGGGGTGCGTGCGGCTGACCCCGATCCGGTTGTCAGTCCCGGCAAACCTCTCCCCAAATCCGCCCGAAGGCTTCGCGCAGCCGTGCCGTGTCGTGAATCAGCGCACGCAGTTCCGCCAGTTTGCGGGCGTTGTCCGATTCGGGTATCCAGAGCCGCAGGTAACCGCCTTCGGCATATTTTCGTTGCAGGTGTTCCACGCAACGGTCGAACTGCCCTTTGCGGCTGAGCGCAGGGTAGTGTGCCAGCCCGTATTGTATCGTGCGGCGGATTACGGTTTCGGGGTCGAGGCAGCGGTCTGCCTCGGCTACGATCCGTCCGTAAATCGTGCGCGGGGGCGTGGTCGGACGAGGCCCGGTGGTCTTCGATGGCGTCGCGCATCACGGCCATCTGTTCCTCTGTGAACCGTTGCCGCATGAAGGTGTCGGCGAGGAGTATTTCGGCCGAGCGGATATGGGGCGACTCCCGTCCGTATGCCAGCCCCGTGTCGTGGTAGGCTGCGATTGCGTAGACCATGTCGGCATCCACCTCGTAATGCCCGGCAAGCACGAGGCTCTGCGCAATGACCGTGCGCACATGGTCGGTGCGGGTGTGCCGCATCGAACGCCCGTAGCTGGGGAATGATCTCGGCCTCGATGTAGGCCTTCAGTTCTTCGGATGGTTTCACAGGTGCAAAAAGTAATATATTTATCCGGATAGCTCGTTTGACCGGGGATACTGTAAAAAGAAACGGCCGACTGTTTCTGTCGACCGTTTCTTTTCTGTATAAGGATGCTATCCTTGTCGGTTTGTGCTGTTATTTGAACGAACGCGTGTGCTTGTAGTCTGCAGCGTACGTATTGTTCATGTAGATATGGAACGTCGCCTTTTTGCCTACGCCTTCCGAGTCGTTCAGCGTTTTCCATGAATCATCCCATTCTTCCAACTTCGAGTGGTCGAAGCGGTAGATATTGTAGAAATTCGGATAATTTCCGGGGTTGCTGTTCTGGGGCTCCCGGCAGTCGTCGCTGTAATACGCCCAACGCTCCTTGAAGCCTTCGACATAGGTGCAGATGAAATAGTAGCGGGTATCTTTATTGGAGCCATCTGTGACGTACCATTCGTAGTCGGAGATACTCCACTTGCCCTTGCCTTCGTAGCTCATTTCCACAGTTTCGGAGAGTTTATTTCCGAACCAGGGCTTGTTCAGAGTTCCACTTTCTCGATTTCGCGCATCTTGTAGGTCATGGCGTTGAAATCCAGGGCGACCCAGTAGATACCGGCTTTCGAAACGGTGTTCGTTGCCGGGTTTTCAGCGATGGCGAAGGTCATGTTGCTTGCGTCGAGCTTGTAGTAGCGGCCTTTGTCGTCGGTAATGCTGAAATCACCCGAAGACAATTGCGTGAAGCATTCGAAAATGCTCGCTTCACGGCCGACATTCAGATCGTCACTTCCCTTCGCAACCAAAACAGGCAGGGCTTTGTTCAGGGCGATGGCTTCCTGGTTCTCGGTGGCGGAACCCTGCATGTTGACTGCGAGGGGTACTCCGAGCGAACGCTCCAGCAGGAAGAGGTCGTCATCCGTATTGTTCATATGAACCCAGAACGAAACTTTCTTTCCGTAGCCTTCCCTTTCCTTTTCATTCACTTTCCAAGTGTTATCCCACTGGTTGTTGAATGTATGGCGGAAAAAATGTTGTAGAACAGCGGATTCTTTTCAGCCTCGGACTTCTCCGAGTCATGGCAGTCGTCTTTCGAAATGTGCCCCAGAACTCGGACGAGCCGTCGGCATAGGTACAGATGAACTTGTGGCGGGAGTCCGTGTTACCGCCCTCTTTGACGTTCCATGCGTAGTCCATAATGCCCCATACGCCGTTGCCTTCGTACGTGAGTTCGGCCTTGTTGCCCGGGTTGAAATGAAGAGCTCGACCTTCGAGATTTCCTTGAACTTATAGGTCATGTTGGAGAAGTTCACGTAGAGCCAGTAAATGCCGTCGTGTTCGACAGTTACGGCAGTCGTCGCTTCGTTGTCCTTGACGAGTTCCAGTCTGTTCTTCTCGGCCAGTCTGAAATGGCGGTTGAGGTCGTCGGTGATAACCAGTTCGCCGGCAGTCAGTTTCGTAAAGATTTCGTAAGCCCCGGCCTCGCGCTGATCCGTGTACTTGCCTTTCGCCGTGTGGATGACGCTGGCAGCGAACAGGGTGAGCTCCTTCTGTTCTCGGTGATTCCTCCGGAAATCTTGATCTCCGAAGGCATCGGGTCTACGGAATTGATACGGGTGAGAGATACCGTGCGGTACGCCGGCTTCGCTGCCGTAAATCTCCGAGTTGAGGCCGCACCAGGCGCGTACCGTCCATTTGACGGTGGCGGTTTCGCCCAGGTCTGCACCTGCGAGTGTGGCGACCGTATTTAAAGTAGAACTTGCGACCTTGGCCGAGGGTTCGTAACCGTTGTTGTCGCTGGTGAGGACATAAAGCGGCTGGCTGAAGTCCCCGTCTACTTTGTCGAACAGCAGTTCGTAGGTGATATAGCCGTTCTTGCTCGCTTTGGAAACCGCCCATTCGAAGTGGGTGGTGTTGCCGGTCTCCAGCATGATCGTCGCATTATTGCGCGGCAGGTAAAAAGCTGATCCGCGGGGGTGATATTGCCCGAAGGCGTCGTATCGTCGTCGCTGCAGGCGGCCAGGCCACATGCCATGGCTCCGGCGACCAGCATCATGATAATCTTCTTCATAAATCGGTTGGTTTTGACGGGTTAGAACTTGACATCCTTGATCATCCACATGGATTCGATCGCCTGCGCAGCACTGGTATATGCACCAGCGAACCGCCTACGTCGCCGTTCATCGACGAGCGGGGCTGGTAGCACTTCACACCGAAGTAAGCCTCGGGCCAGCCTTCCGGCGTCTTGTCGATCGTCGCCCAGTAGTAGGAGGCATGACGGTAGAGATAATCGTAGAGCTCCTTGCGGATTTTGCCGTCGAACGAGTCGACTTCCGTGTCGAGGATCATGCGCGTGAACCAGTGGAACATCACGGCGTGGAAGATCGAGTTGTTCTCGTCCGTACCCTCGTCGCGCGATATCATTTCATAGTTGTAGACTTCGTTCATGCGGGTTGAGGTCATCTGGCCGCGGCCCGCCTGGATGGCCCCTTGCGCAGGTAGCCCGTGTCGCCGGTCAAGTTTCAGCAGATCAGACGGCCGGCTTCCATGCAGGTACCCTGCGTGTAGCTCAGCGGGGTCGAACCCAGCGTGCCGTCGGATGCCATCACGTCGATGTTCTGATCGAAGCAGGTGCAGGCCTGGTCGATGTATTCCTGGGCAGCCTCTTGTTGCCTGCTGCGCGGCTGTACTGTGCCAGGGTCGCGGCTGCGATGGCTGCAGGGCCGTTCGTGCACTCGTTGGGCCCCAGATCCGACCATTTCCAAGGCAGCCAGCCGGACTGCGTCAACTCGTGACGGGGCCATACGCACTCGTCCCAGGTCTGTTTGGCTGCATCGTAATAGGTTTGGTTGCCGGTTGCGTCGTACATCTGGAACAAGGCGATAATGATCCAGCAGGTGTCGTCGGTGAAATCGTTGCCGAAACCCGTCGGAACCGCGCCAGTTCTGATTGCGCTTCGTAGTTGTTACCGCGCTTATCGTACCATTTCTGGAAATAGCCCTCGACGGGCTTTTTCCTCGGCATCGGTCGCCTTGATACGGTTGTAGTACTCTACCATGGCAGCCATGGCGTGTGCCTGCTGCCAGTAGTTGTTGGAATTGGCACTGCCGGTCGCATTGTATTCCCTGTACGAGGAAACACGCCTTCGTAGCCATTGCGGTTTTCACTGCAGTAGAAGCGCTCGATGAAAGCCGTGGAGCAGGAGTCCGCAGCCTCAGTCCAATCGATCGTGTAGGGCGCGTACTGGGTGTTCCCCGTTACTTTTTCCGGCTTGGTAAGATCCTCGTATTCTTGTTCCGAGCAGGCGCCCGAGACGGCTGCTGCGGAAAGGGTCAGCATGGCAACAGTCCATCTGAATAGAGATTTTCTCATAATTTATAGGTTGATTTTAATTTTTATTCAATACTGTTTTGTTTCCGGTTCCGTGTCTGAATCCGTGCTTCGAATAGCTTTCCGCGCGTGACGCCTTGCGTACTGCGCGGCAAAGGTTCGGGAGGCTCCTCCCCGGAGGGAGGAACCATCCGGTATCTTGTTGCTATTTGAAGATGTATTCATGCCAGAATCCGCCTGCCTTGTTGTCTCCCGTTCAGGTAAAGGTAGCAGTCGAAATCACGGCCGCAATCCGAAACGAGGAAATTATAGGTCTTGTTCCAGTCCTTATCGTTATCGTTGAAAGTATAGATGTACACCCTCAGATAGTCGGTCGTGTAGGAAGATCCCAGCGAGGACGTCGTTCCGAGGAACCATTTGTTGCCGTCGGCAGTCGTCATGTTGAAGCGGTGGCGCGTATCGTTGGAAGAGTTGACGGATATTTCGTTATCGTAGTCGAGCAGCTCCCATACGCCTTTCCCTTTGTAGGTGAGGGTCTTGTAGACGGTCGACATCGAGTTGTCTGCCCACGATGCGGCATAGTATTCGATCATGCTGACCTGAACTGCGGTGTGGTCATCGCACTGAAGTCGATCTTGATCAGTAGATGCCGGCCTTCAGCGTGTTGGCGGTCGAAGAGCCGTCGACGATATGTGATGCGGCCGTTGCTCTTGAGCGAGTAGTAGCGATCCAGTTCGTCGACTACGGTGAATTCGCCCACTGCGGGGGTTTTCGTGAAGCATTCGTATACGCCCGAACCGACTGCTTTGCCGTCGGGAGTACGCCGGGATCAGCACCTTTGTC
>VOFK01002992.1_pt1 | contig 16619 bp, 26 predicted proteins | sample 5384121 | NCBI WGS metagenome assembly VOFK01 (sample SAMN12384730, study PRJNA508395) | human gut metagenome | isolation source: healthy gut J | host: Homo sapiens
TCAGTATTGCTTCGTTCAAGTTACGTATTGCTTGTACCGATCGCTCGTCTTGCAGCAGCACAGGCAGCAATTGCAGAGAAGGCAGCTAAATAATTTTTGAATAATTATTTATAAATTCTAATAGTCAGCCCCACGTTTTAGTGGGGCTGATTTTTTTTTTAGGTTCGTGAGGGAGAACACAGATGCATTTTTGTTGAGGCAAAGGGATTCTTTCAAGCAGTAATGGAATGAATATGAGGTAAGTGTTGTGCTGGATAAAGGTGTTGTGGCAGAATCAGATAAGCACGATACCCTTATGAAGAAAAACGGGTTGTATCGAAAATTGGTTGATTTGCAGACGGATGCGACAAATTGGAAACTTAGTGGATTGCGAGTTTCGTTTGATAATGCAACCAAACTTAACATAAAAAAAGAATAATATGACAGGTTTGTATGGTAGAAATTGTGCGAAATGAGAAATATAATAGAATCACACAGAGGAGATGAAAGACATGCTTGCTGAAAATCTGATACTGTTGCGAAATATGAAAGGAATGTCGCAGGAACAGATTGCGGAAGTGATCGGTATTTCCAGACAGTCCTACATAAAATGGGAAAGAGGTGTTTGAGTTATAATAGGACCAAGTTAGATGAAACACAGTAAAATCAAGGGGTTATGCCTAATTTAGTCCTTATTTTTATACCAATTTAGCGGTAGATAGGGCAGCGCTGTTATATCAAAACCGAAAATCCAAGTCAGTATCACAGATGTCCACAATCAGTCTGAGAGTGAATCTGTGCGCTTAGTTTAGGTACAATTTTATATCAAAAACATTTAGTGAGGACTAAATTAGCACTTGAGATGGAATACTCCATCAGCTGGTTTGGTCCTCTATTTATTTGAGAGGAGTGGTCGAATGGGCAAAGTGTTAATTTGGTTCGTAATCATTATTAGTACAGTGGTTCTCTACTGTCTTATGAAAGTTAAGGCAGAGAGTGATGAACTGTATGAGAAATTAATGAGAAAGCATTTTTATGGCAGGTCTGATGATATTCCTGCATCTGACAAAACTGAGCACTTGAAAGGGTGTGGGTAATTATATGAAATTTTGCAAAACAATAATGCAGACAATACAGAAAAGGAGTGAAAGGAACATGAATAACAAGTTAGAAGTAATCGGCATTGATCATGGCTGGTCAATGATGAAAACAATCTCTCAGGTATTTGTCACAGGTGTTAAGGAGATTACAACAACTCCGGCACTTTTCGGCGATGTACTTGAGTATGAAGGAAAGTTCTATAAGGTTGGAACTGTGAGGCAGGAAGTAAAGGATACCAAGGTCGAAGATGACAGCTTTTATCTTCTCACTCTTGCAGCAGTTGCTAAGGAACTTAAAAGAAGAGGTCTTGCAGAGGCAAAGGTATTCCTTGCTGTAGGACTTCCACTTACAAGGTTTGGAGCAGAGAAGAATGACTTTATCAAGTACCTGACAAAGAATAAGCGTGTAAGCTTCAAATATGAGAATGAGTCATATCATATTGAAATTGATGATGTGGCAGTATTTCCTCAGTGCTATGCAGCAGTAGTGGACAAGATTCCTGCTATGGCAAAGAAAACACTGATAGTAGATATTGGAAGCTGGACAATCGACATTATGCCGGTAATCAACAAGTCACCGGATGAATCAAAGTGTGTGACGATTCCAAAAGGTCTTATTACCTGTATGCGTTCTATCAATGAACAGTGTGTAAGACAGCTTAACGGAGAGGTAGACGAGTCAGAGATACAGAACATCATGCGATATGGCAGGTCAGATATTGATGATGAATACTTTGCCATTATCAAGGCAGAGATAGAGGATTTTGTTGATAAGGTATATAACTCAATCCGTGAGTTTGGGTATAACTTAAAGACTACACCGATTGTATTTGTCGGTGGCGGGGCAGTTGTGATGAAGAATTTTGGTAGTCACGATGCCAAGAACATTTCCTATAACCTTGATGTAAAGGCAAATGCAAGAGGATATGAGCAGCTTGCCACAATGGGACTTAAAAGCACTAAGCGATTATCATAAGGAGGCAGATGATGGGAAGAAGACTTGAATATGAAGTAAAAACTTCTGTCCGCCTCAACATGAGCAATCCTCAGCATGTGAAAATCAATGATGTGATTCAGAACCTTGATCCGAAGATTTTCAAATCTAAGAACCAGTTCATCATAGATGCGATTCAGTTTTACATTGATAATTATGGAAAAGAAACCTTTGTTATCAAGAAGAAGGAAAAAGAGAGGGCTGAATATATCCGGTCAGAAGATATTGAGGATATTAAGGAAGAAGTCATTGAAGCAGCAACCAATGAGGCTAGGAAAGAGGTCATAAGGCTGTTAGGCGGAGTGATATCCGGGATGAATGTTGGTCAGCCGGTAATAATGCAGGCAGCCAATAGTGAAACACAAGAACTTACAGAAGATGTTATGGACGATGCAGATGTTGCAGGACTTGCAATGGGATGGATGTCGAAAGGAGACTGATTATTATGAGAAGAGTTATGGGAGCCGTAGGAACAGTGATTTTAGAGATACTCAAGTGGATATTAAGGATAATTCTTGGAGCGTTGAAGCTGGTCTTAGGACTTGCCAGAATAATTCTTCTTCTATTCGCTATGGTGGCAAGGGTATTTCTTTCATTCGTAAGAATGGGCACATTCTGAGAGGAGGTGAGCGTATGCAGGTAAAGGGTTTATTCTTAAATTATAAGAAAAACAGAAGACTTATGCAGTATTTCTTTAAAATAAGAGAGCTGGTATAATGAAAGGAGTTTAAGATGCACAGAATACGGGGACAGTCCTATGTGTCCCGTGCATTACAGATAAATAGTTCACCGCAAGGGTGGATGGCACGGAACACAAAGCCCGTCCCTCTTGCGGAGAAGGGATGGGTGATTACTATGAAGAAGATAAGTATTATCTTATTATCCGCTGTACTGGTCTTTTCAATGGCTGCCTGTAATGGTGGTAAGGAAAAGGCTGATAATCAGACAGAGAAACAGACGGAAAGCGTAAAGCCAACTGAAGAAGCAGAAATGGCAACGGAAGCTGTCACAGAGGTCACAACCGAAGCTGGAAGTGAAGAGACAGACAAAGATATTGCAGAGGCTAAAGATTCAGAAGAGAAGACTGATAAGGAAGATAACCGGTCTGCTGATAATGAAACTGCTTCAAAGCAGAAAGAAAAGTCAGAGCAGAATGACGAGCCGGAACAGAAAGCTCCTGCAAGTGGTAATAAGGAAGCTGGTGGAAATCAGAGTAATGCAGGTTATGGTGGTCAGACTACAGACAGTCCGAAAGACAATGTGAGCAATCCACAGCCTGCATCCGTGGCATACAGTCCACAGAATGTTGTGTCACTTGCAACAGCAAAGTGTCAGGCAGGAGGGATGATTACCACACAGCAGAATTTACAGAATCATTTGAATGACGGCAGTATCACGCAGGAAGAGTACAATGAGTATTATCCTTACGATGGTATGGAAGGCTCTTATTATAGTGTGTTTGTAGAGACAGACCTCAACAAAGCAAGTACCATTGATGGACAGCGGTTATCATCTGAGGATGCAATCGCAGAATATATTGCAAGTATGTTACTTTTGGAAACAGATCCGGTATTCTACATCAGTTATGATGGAGTTTACACGACAGGCGGCACAGACTATTACGAGTTTCGATGTCACAGATAAATAAAAACGAATAGAAGCAGAAGGAAGAAAGATGTAAGCCATAAACTTATGTCTTTCTTTTTTTGTACCCGTTCAGAGCCAAGCAAAATTTCATAAATCGGTTGTGAAATGCTTGCATTTTTAAGCCTGTTTTTGAAATTTTATTTGGCGGATACGCCACATGAGCAAAAATTGCAGTAGGCAATTTTGCGAATAGGCTCTGAACTAATTGAGATTTAAGGAGGAAAGAGCACATGAAACAGAAACTAAAGCGTTTTATGGCAGGATTTATGGGGCTATGCTCACACTGGTTGGAACACTCTTTACGAATGGAACAACAGCATTTGCAGCCAGTCCGCAGGCAAATATTGCGTTCTGGAATGCGTCAGTCAAAAATTCCGGAGAAGTAAGTGAGCTGAAGCCCGGATATAATCATGGCAAGATTCTGTATTCAATTCTTGACGGAAATTCTGCATATTGTATGAATTTCGGATTAAGAGCAGATGGCGGTCAGCTTATGAACAGCTACGATGATGCGAGCACATCAATGTCAGCACAGCAGAGAAAGCTTTTAAGTTACTGCCTTTATTATGGGTTTAACAGTACACAAAAGGCGGCACCAAGCAACAGCCAGTGTGATGAGTATATCGCAACTCAGGCAATGGTATGGGTTATTGTAGCAGATATCTTTGGAACCGGAAGTGGTGATTCGGCAGCAAGAAAGCTCTGTAACACAGCACCAAGTCCTGATTCTTCATACAGCTATTATGAGAGACTCAGGGACAATATCAGCAGCTCCTACAATGCAACACTTCCAAGTTTTGCATCACGCAGAACCAGTGAGGCACCAACTTATGAATTAAAGTGGAATGAGGGAAGTCAGAGATTTGAAACAACATTATCTGACAGCAATGGTGTCTTATCAGACTTTGATTTTGGCATCAGCGGATATTCTGTTGATAAGAATGGCAACAGTATTACAATCTCTTCAACGAGCGTGAATACTACAGCTACAACAGGAACATTCACATCCAATGCTGGCAAGGTTGAGACAACATCAAGCTGTGTATTCTGGCTTACAGGAAAGAGCGGATATCAGGAGTTTATTTCTGAAAGACCGACAGCAGATCCTATCAAAGCCTATATCAAGGTCAAGACAGAGAACATCGGATATGGTGAGCTTACAAAGACAGACGAGTCAAGCGGAGTGAAGCTTTCCGGTGCAGTCTATGGAATCTATTCTGACAGCGGATGCACAAACAGAGTACAGACCATGACAACAGATGGAAACGGATATGCAAAGTCAGCTGCACTTGTCGCAGGCACTTATTATGTAAAAGAGATTACCGCACCAAAGGGATATGTCCTTTCCGGTAAAGTTCATACACTTACTGTAAAAGCAGGACAGACAACGGGAATCTCTGCAACAGATAAAGAGCAGCTTGGAGCAATCACAATCTATAAAGAGGGTGAGGTGCTTAGCTCATGGAATGGAAGCAATTTCACTTATGAGAAAAAGAAGCTTTCCGGAGCAACCTTTAAGGTAACTGCCGGAGCAGATATCTATAAGGCAGATGGTACAAAGGTGTATAGTGCTGGCGATGTTGTGGCAGAAAGCCTTACAACAGGAACTGATGGACAGGTGGTATTATCTGACCGTCATCTTGGAACCTATGTGGTAACTGAGATTAAGAGCATTGACGGATATACCATCAATACCACACCTCAGACAGTAGCAGTTGAGTATAAGGACCAGACTGTGACAGTCCAGTATGAATCAACTACTGTTGAGAACACCAGACAGAAAGCGGATGTATCTGTAGTAAAGAAAGATTCTGATACAGAAAATCCTCTTGATGGCGGTAAGTACACACTTTACGCAGGAAACGACATCAAGAACTATGCAGGACAGGTCATTGTAACAAAGGGTACAGCCCTTGAGACAGTAACTACAGGTGAGGACGGAAGTGCAAGCTACAGCGTGGATCTACCTATTTCAAACGGATATTATATCTCAGAGACACAGGCACCATATGCGTATATCAGAAACCAGTCTGATGTGTATAGTTTCAATTTCAATGTATTACCTGAAACACAGGCAAAGGCAACATTCAGCCACACATTTAAGAATGACAGAACCACAGCAAAGATTCATATTTACAAGGTAGATAAGGAATCGGGCAAAAGCAGTTCCACAGGGTGATGCAAGCCTTGAAGGTGCAGTTTATGGTCTTTATGTGAGAAACGATATCGTGCATCCGGACGGAGCAACAGGAGTCGTATTCAAGGCAGGAGACCTTGTAGCAACACTTACAACAGATAAGAATGGCGAAGCAGAGGTCAATAACCTTTACCTTGGAAACTATTATGTGAAAGAAATCACTCCATCAGAGGGGTATCTTTTAGACGAAGAGGAGCACGATGTAGTATGCGACTATGAGGGAGACCTTGTAGCAGAGGTATCAAGAAGCACAACATCAGCAGAGCAGGTCATCAAGCAGCCATTCCAGCTTATCAAGGTATCTGACAATGGCGATGATACTGAAGCAGGCTTATTGGCAGGTGCAGAGTTCACAGCTTATTTGAAATCATCTTTACCTGTAAAGGCAGATGGAAGTTATGACTTTGACAAGGCAGCTCCGGTAGTAATCGGGGAAAACGGAGCAACAACAATCACATCCGATGACAAGGGACATGCAGTTTCTATTGCAATTCCTTATGGAACTTATGTGGTAGTTGAGTCAAAGACTCCGCATAATATGAAAACTATCAAGCCATTTGAGGTAAAGATAAAGGAGAACCATCCAACAGAGCCTCAGACATGGAGAGTTTTCTTGGACAGGGAGTTTACTGCAAAGCTTCGTGTAATCAAGAAGGATTCCGATACAAAGCAGACAGTACTTGTACCAAATGCAGAGTTTAAGATTTTCAACCTTGATAAGAACGAATATGTAAAGCAGTACACAACTTATCCGTCAAAGGTTAAGCATACTTCATTCTTTACTGATGAGGATGGCGATTTAATCTTACCAGAGGCACTGAAAATCGGTAACTACCGCATTGAAGAGATAAAAGCACCATTCGGATATGTGGTAAACGATAACTATATCAACATTTCGGTTGATACAGACACAGCATTTGAGACTGATGGAGATACCAATGATGCCATCATCACAGTGGAATATTCTGATGCCCCGGCAGTAGGAGAGCTTACTGTTGAAAAGAAGGGAGAGGTACTTGACGGATTTAAGGGCGGACTTTTTGCAAACTCTGGAGGATAAGGAGTTTGTCTATAAAGAAGGGCTCTCTTGCCGGAGCAGTATTCAAGGTGTATGCAGCGGAAGATATTTTCACAGCAGACAACCAGAAGGACGCAGATGGCAACCGCACCAAGTATTACAGTAAGGGCGACCTCGTGGCAACTCTTACAACAGGCAAGGATGGAAAGGCAACAGCTAAGAACCTTCCTCTTGGACAGTATAAGGTTGTAGAAGTAACTGCTCCTGACGGATATGTATTAAATCCGAATGAGCAGACAGTCACATTCACTTATGTGGATGATAAGACACCTGTTATCAAAGAAAGCCTTACTTTCTCTAATGACAGACAGAAACTTGATATGTCAGTTACAAAGCTTGATTCAGAAGATAATACACCGATTGCAGGTGCTGTATTTGGACTCTATGCAGATGAGGACATCAAGAATGTGGATGGCAAGGTAATCATCGAAAAGGGTACTTTACTTGAGAAAGCAACTTCTGATGAAAACGGAAAGATTGCTTTTGTTAAGGATTATCCGTTTGCAAAGTATGTTGCAAAAGAGATTGAAAAGCCTGCCGGATATGTGACAAACGAAGAGGTAGTAACCTTTGATACCAAGTATCAGGGACAGGATGTGAAAACTGCTGTATATAGCAGCGAGTATAAAAAATACTCCGACAACCTTTGAATTTACAAAGACGGATATTACAAGTGGCGCAGAGCTTAGTGGTGCAACACTTACTGTACTTGATAAGGATGGAAATGTGGTAGACACATGGACATCTGATGCAAAGGAAGCTCATGTAATCAAGAAGCTTGTAGTTGGCGAGACTTACACACTTCGTGAGGAGTTTGCTCCATACGGATACCTGAAAGCAACCGATATTCAGTTTACAGTAGAGGATACAGGCGATGTGCAGCATGTCGAGATGAAGGACGAGGTTCCGACAGGTTCTATCGTAATCAACAAGGATGGTGAGTTTGTAACAGATACCACTCTTATGAAGGGACACTGGTATGATTTCATTTTCAATTACTTCAAGGATAGTCTCGCAGGAGTAACCTTTGATGTATATGCAAAAGAGGATATTGTGAGTGCAGACGGACTTGGAACTGTATACCACAAAGCTGGTGACAAGGTAGCAACCATTGTTACGAACGATAAGGGCATTGCAAGAATTGATGACCTTCCACTTGGCAAGTATTATCTTGTAGAGACAAAGACATTAGATGGATTTGTATTAGATGATACACCGATTGATGCAGACCTTTCTTATATCGACCAGAACAAAAAGTTTGTATTTGCGGGAATGGATGTGACAATGAGCGTCAGAAAGTGCAGATTACTGTAACCAAGACTGATTCAGAGACTAAGGATGCACTTGAAGGTGCAGTATTCGGCTTATTTGCGAAAGAGGATATCGTAAAAATAAAGATGGAAAAGTCATTGTAAAAGCTGATACACAGATTGAGAGAGGTGTTACTGGAAAGGATGGCAAAGTAACATTTACTTCTGACCTTCCACTTGGACAGTATTATGTCAAAGAGATTGAGGCACCAAAGGGCTATGTGAAGTCGGATAAGATTTTTGATGTGGATGCTTCATATCAGGGAGATAAGGTAAAGGTTATCGAGTTTGAGGCAGCATTTGAAAATGCACCGATTAAGGTAGAGATTTCAAAGACTGATATCACAGGCAAGAAAGAGTTGCCTGGAGCAAAGCTTTCGGTTATTGATGCTGATGGAAAGCTTGTTGAGAGCTGGACATCAGAAGCAGGAAAGACTCATATGATTGAGAGACTTCCTGTCGGAAAGTACACACTCAGAGAGGAATCTGCACCATATGGATATAAGGTGGCAAGTGATGTAACCTTTGAAGTAAAGGAGACAGCAGAAATCCAGAAGGTATCCATGAAGGAAGATGAACAGGTTGTCGGAAAGATTGTCATTGAGAAAACTGACAAAGTAACCGGAAAGCCGATCGAGGGTGTTGTATTTGAAGTAAGGGATAAGGACGGAAAGGTGCTTGATACACTCACTACTGACAAGAATGGTCATGCAGAGAGCAAGGAGCTTCCTATCTGTACTTACAATGAGGATGGTTCATTTAAGGAAGATATCCATTATACAGTAGTTGAGACAAAAGCAGCTGACGGATATATCCTTGATGAAACAGCTCACGATGTAACTCTTCGATATGATGACAATGCACCGGATGTTGTTGTAGCAACTCTTAAGCTTGTCAATGTACCGACAGAGCCTAAGCTTCCACAGACAGGCGACAATGCAAATCCGCTTCTTTATCTTGGAATTGGTGCACTTGCACTTATTACAGGTGTTGGAGTCGGACTTCGTGGAAGAAAGAAAAAGAATAAACAGTAACAATTAACCTTGGAACCGGGCGGGAATGTAAGTAAGAATTGCCTTAATACGAAAATGGTTCAAGAGTTCCAAGGATGGGAACGTGAACTTATGTTCCTGTGAGGACTGTAGAAAGTGCATTTTTAGAATTACAGGAAAAGGAAAACCATACCAATATGATGAATTATGAGATTTTTAAGGAAGTAGTAAAAGAAAAGTTTATGGATTATATGCCTGAGAAGTTCAAAGGAGTGGAACTTGTGGTAGAGCCAGTGGAAAAGGTGAATGTGACTCTTGATGGCATCATCTTAAGAGAGGAAGGCAGGAATATTTCGCCTACGATTTATATCAATGACATGTATAAGAAGTATCAGGACTGTGGCGATCTTGAGGAAACACTTATGGCTGCATGTGACTTTATGGAAAGGGCATATGAGCAGGCTCCGGTTGTTGATGTGGACAGCATTATGAGGGATGCTAACGAGAAGATTGTATTCCAGCTCATCAATACAGAGCAGAATAAGACATTTTTGGAACAGGTGCCTCACAGAGAGTTCCAGGATCTTTCTATTGTGTATAAGGTAATAATCAGTGCAGATAAGGATGCGGTGCAGAGTTCAAAAATTACAAATGAATTTGCGAAAAAAGACTTGGAATGAGCGAGGAACAGCTCTTTAAGTGTGCAGCGGAAAACACAAGAAGACTCTTCCCACCTGTAGTACGAAGCATGAATGACATTATGAGAGAAATGTTCGCAAGGGATGGGATGCCACAGGAGATTGCAGATATGATGATAGCCGAGATTCCACCGGAGCAGACGATGTGGGTGATTTCCAATGAAAAGGGTATCAATGGTGCAGCATCCATGCTTTATGAGAATGAGCTTCATGAGCTGGCAGAGAGTTTAGAGAGTGACCTTTATATTCTCCCTTCGAGCGTGCATGAGGTTATTGCAGTATCTTCAGATATGGGAAGCCCTGAGATGCTTGCACAGATGGTAGTCGAGGTAAATATGCAGGAGGTGTCTTTGGACGAGAGACTTTCCAATCAGGTATATCACTATGATAAGGATTTAAGAAAACTCACCCTTGCAACTGATACACCAAACAAGAGACTTGATGGTATCGTTGCAGAACCTCCCCTTGTATATGATGAGAAGGAAAAGTCCAGATAGGAGGCAGTTATGGAGCAGGAACTTACAATGGAAGAACTCATTGCTCTCATAAACAGCCAGAAAGGTGACTTTGTTATCCGTGTCGAGTTTGGAGAGGAGGCGGTGTCTGATGCCAAAGAAGAATGACTTCAAGCTTGATGTGGTTTCGGTAAGACTTGTAAAGGATGCTCCGATTTATTCGGAGCACACCTTTAACAATCCGGCGGATATAGCTGCTGTCATGGGAGACTGTATGTGCCAGTTTGACAGGGAAGTAGTGTGTGTGGTCAATCTAAGGTCAGATTTAAAACCTATCAATGTGCATTTTGCAAGTGTTGGTTCTTTAAATGAGGCAATGGCACATCCGAGAGAGCTGTTTAAATCAAGTATCCTAAGCAATGCGGCAAGCATGATGTTAATCCATTGTCATCCATCCGGAAATGTATTTCCAAGCAAGGCAGACACGATGATGACAGACCGCATGAACAAGCTGTGTGAACTGATGGGAATACCGCTCATTGACCATATCATAGTCGGTGGAGACAATCGTGAATTTTTCAGTTTCAGGGAAAAAGGCATGATTGATAATCCTAAGATTACCCTGAGCACAGATTACCGGACACTTGATATCAAGTCACCGCTTGTAGCAGAGCAGGGAAAGGCAAGGTGAAAGCATGGATGGAAGATTTACGGATGAAGAGCTTGCCATAGCAAAGAGTGTTGACCTGTGTGCAGTAGCAGAAAGCCTTGGGTATACAGTAAAGAGGATTGGCAAATACCACACTTTAAAGGAGATGGATTCCATCCGTATCTATAACAGAAGCCATTGGTACAGATGGTCAAGGCAGTTTGACAAAGGCAACAATGGCGGCTCACAGATAGATTTCTTACGGGTATTTTGTGGAATGAGTGTAAAAGAGGCTGTGTTCTGGCTTTTAGATTTCGCAGGATACAGAAGAATCGAGAATCCTGTAAAAGCAGCCTCTTGTTCATCAGGTATCGCAGAAGCAGGCAGAGGAGAGAAAGCCATTTGTCCTACCGGAACCGGCAGGAGATAATTCCTATCTTATTTCCTATCTGAATCAGGAGAGAGGAATCAGCAGGAGCAGTCATAGATCTGTTTTTTAAAAGAAGGACTGATTTATGAGAGCAGGCATTACCACAATGTTGTTTTCAAAGGAAATGATAAAAATGGAGTGACAAGGTTTGCAAGTATGCGGGGCGTGTTTGATAAGCAGGGTAAGCCATTCAAGTGTGATGTCACAGGAAATGATAAGAACTATGGATTTAATATGGTAAATGTTAACAGTACAGAGCTTGTAGTATTTGAGGCAGCAATCGACCTTATGAGTTATGTCGATATCTTCACGGATTATGAATCAAATAAGCTGGCACTTGGAATGCTTGCAGATGCACCGCTTGAGACATTTCTTCGGGAACATCCGCAGATTACTTCCATCCGGTTCTGCCTTGATGGAGATGAGCCGGAGAAAAGCAGCAGCTGAACTTATGAGAAAGTATTATGAGCTTGGATATGAGGTAGAAGACTGTCCGCCACCTACCGGATATAAGGATTACAACGAGTGGCTTGTAGCGGCAAAGCTTAATCTGAACAGGATGAATAAGCGAGCAGATGAACCAGTCAGGGCATGAGAAACCGGATTTTGATGTGGGGGCAGAAAGCGCCCCCAAAACCACAAAGTGGGGGCAGAAAGCGCCCCCAAAATGTCAAAGTGGGGGCAAAAGTGCCCCCACAATTTGGACACGACAAAATCCGGACGAAAGCAAAAATAAAAGTGGGGGCAGAAAGCGCCCCCAAAATAACAAAATGGGGGCAGAAAGCGCCCCCAAAGTAGTAGCAAAGTGGGGGGGCAAAAAGCGCCCCCACTTTCATAAACAGAGGGTTTTAGGGAGATTTTCTCCCTAACTAGATGGCATTAGGACAGAGATGTCTCTAATGCGTATCTAGCCGTAAACCTAAAAGAGATTCAGACAGGCGTGTGGGTGGAAGAGATATACAAAACACGGATAAGGGAGGTGCAGGAAAGCAATGGATAAAGAACTTACAATAATCGCAGAACCAGAAGAACTGATTGCCTGGGCAGACACATTTGATATCTTACTTAACCCTTCGATAGAAGATGCTGCAATTCTGCTTAACTATATGGAAGGACATGATTATGCCATTGGCATAGATTCAGATGGGAAGATGTACAGGCAGGATGTAGCTGAGGAGAATGGCGAGATAGAACCATATCCGATTGATGATGTTATAGATATTGTCTGTGAATGGAACTATGAACTGATACTTGATGCGGAAGCACACAGGAGTGATCCAAAGGATTTTAACGACTATAACGAGTATCAGAGCAGGTATGAAAGTCTGAAAGCAGATGAAAAGAGACTGGACAGATTGTTTGATAAAACCAGTTATGGTAAGGAACTTATAGAAGTTGCTACAGAGCTTGCAGACAGGGTTATTGCCCAGCTGGGTAATAAAGAACTGGAAAAAGCTGCTGTAACAGTAGCAGAAGGAGTAAGAGAATACAGTACGGGTAAGAGAGGAAGGTGATTCTATGGCTGATAAAGTTCATTGTATAAGGAAAACACTAAGACTTATGCCACAGGAAGCGAAGGTACTTTCTGATAAGGCAAAGGCAAATGGAATGAATGAAGCCGAATATATCAGGCTTCTAATCAGTCAGAAACCAAATGATTATCCGGAAGTAAGGAAACTTCTTAAAGAGCTTATCAATGAGATAAACCGAATCGGCATTAACATCAATCAGATTGTATTTAACAGCAATGCACAGATGTATTCAAGAAAGATAAGGAACAGCTTGTGGCATATAGAAAAAGCTGAATCAGTCTGTCAGCGAGGCGGTGGTAAAGATTGGCAATCAGTAAGATACTTCACATGAAGGACAGCGGGAATTCTTTTCATGCAAGGCATTTAAAACGGGCACTGGATTATGTGATGAATCCTGAGAAAACGCAGGGAGGAAGACTTGTGGGAGCTGTTAACTGTCAGGCAGATATGGCTTTTGAACAGATGATGGATACAAAGAAGCAGTTTGGAAAAACAGACAAGCGACAGGGGTATCATATCATTCTTTCTTTCAAAGAGGATGAGGTGGAACCAGACAGGGCTTTTGAGATAACACAGAAGTTTGTAGCAGAATATCTTGGCGATGCCTATGAAGCGGTATTTGTGGTTCATGATAATACAGACCATGTTCATTCACACATTGTATTTAACAGTGTAAGCTTTGTGGATGGGAAAAAGTATCGCTACGAGAAAGGTGACTGGGCAAAGTATATCCAGCCGATTACCAATAAGCTGTGTCAGGAGTATGGTCTTTCCATTATAGATGTGGAGGATGGCAGCAAAGAGAAACAGCACGAGAATTATAAGGACTGGAGCGAATATCGTGAAGGCAGCTTTGTGTGGGCAGATATGATAAAAAGAGATCTGGAGGCCTGCATTTTACAGGCAAATGATTTTAGTGGATTTCTGGAGCTGCTGTCGGAAAAAGGATATGAGGTCAAGCAGGGAAAGTATCTGGCAGTCAGACCACAGGGGATGACAAGATTCAGAAGATGTAAGACTCTTGGCGAGAATTATTCACAGGAAGCTATTGTGGAGCGTATTGCTAAGGAAGATTTATCTTTTTACCAGTCACAGAATGAGGAAAAACAGGCAGCGATAGTAAAGTGCTATGTCAAAAGATACCACAGGGCGAAGATGTCAGGCTTGCAGAAAAGATATTATGCAAAGCTTTACCGGATTGGAAAGCTGAAAAAGAAGCCATACAGTCAGGTATGGAAGTATAGGGATGATATCCGAAAGATGCATAAGCTGCAGGAGCAGTATCTATTTTTGGTAAGGCATAAGATTGAGAGTGCGGAAGAACTTGTTTCGGTACTTGATAATCTGACGGATAAGAAGAAAAAGAAGCATCAAAGGAAAAGAGTAAGACCTATAAGGCTAAGGAAAGATTCAAAGATATTTTTGACAAGGCTGAACAGATCCGGGAGCTTGATGATGCGGAATCGTGTTATCAGAGTGGGGATACCTTCTTTGAAGATGAGCACAATGCATGGGAAAGGCTTAACACTGAACTTTTAGCACAGGGATACAGTGTGGAAGAGGTCGAGAGTCTTAGAAAGAAATATGAGAGCAAGTATGCACGGGACTGTAAGGCAGAACGGGCGGTATCAAAGGAACTTAGCCTTGGAAGATCAATATGGAAGGAACTTACTGTATCAGCTTCGGCAGAAGAGAAGCAGTATGACAAAGAAACAATAAGAGACAGAAAAGAACAGCCGATACGTTAGGCTGTTTTTTTAGTGGTTAGGAGGCATATATGGAAGAAAAAAGAGAGCCATTAAGTGAAATGGCGATTGAGAGAAAGATACAGATTCTTCGTAATAAGCATATGGACAGTGAGGTTATTGCTCTTGTCAAAAAAAGCGATTATGAATATGGACTGACTGATGATGAAATCGGTCTGTATCTTAACAAAAGTTATGACATTGAGCAGATGAAGGTGTTATCAAAATGTCTGCATAAGGGTGTATCAGAAGAGTTGTTAACGCTGCTGAAAGATAGCAGGATGGCAGCACCTAAGATGCAGACAGCATTGGATTACTATGAAAAAGGTGTGCCGATTGATGCAATCAGAGAGGTAGTCCAAAAAGATGATACAGCAGTAAACATGCGCAGGATGTTTGATGTGGTATTAGATAAGCTTAATAAAAGCCAAAGAGCAGATGCCACAGGATTTAGAGTATGTGAAAAGTCTTGTAGCTCAGATGGATGAAGTGGTTGCAAAGATCAATCATCAGAATGAAAGGTATGATGCCCTGAATAAGAAGCTTTCTGAAATAGAAACTTCCAAAGATGATGAGGAAGTCAGGGAGCGTCTGGTCAAGGAGAACCAGGATAAGGATGCTCTTATCAACAGTCAGCAGAATGAACTGAATAAGGCAAGCAGTACGATTGCAAGACTCAGGGATGATATTGAGAAAAAGGATAAGGAGATGAAGCGTATGGGAGACAGAATAGAGTCATTGGAAGATAAGATCATAAGTGTTGCCACAGAGAATAAGAAAGAGGCAGGAAGTAAGGCAGAGCCGCAGGAAAGCCAGTCCGTATCACAGGCAGATAAAAAGATGGTTGATACAGTTGCAGTTCCTCAGAATATGCAGGCTGTGGCAAACGGGATTCGGTCTATTATCAGATTCCGGTAGTTGATGGTACTGGAAATGTGGTGCAGAGACTTCCGATTGAGCGAAGTGTGAGAAAGAGCAGTAACAGAGGAGTGGCAAGCCTTTTTGCAAGACTGTCATTTAAGAAAAAGTCAAGAGCAGACATTGTAAAGCTGGTTGTATCGGGAGACCTTGTTCCGGCGCAGCTTGTGCAGATTAAGAGTGCAATAGAAAAGGGACTTACTGAGTCACAGAGCTTGTAGAGCTTATAAACAACAACATTTCAGCGGAAAAGATGAAGGAGATCATTGAGATTGCTGTGCTTGAAAACAGCATGGCAGATTAGGAGGAACTTATGAATTTAGCAGTAGTAAATGAAGCAGTAACAGAGATGAATGGTGTGGAGCATCAGTTTACAGAGGAAGAGAAAAACTTTGTTGTCCAGTTCGCATTCAGAAGCGGCAGCAAGGAAGACACGATTTCTCTTATTGAAGCTTTGGCACATTCAGCGGATAAGGCTGAGTCGGACGAGATTATGGTCACATACAGGGCTAAATATGATATGAAGCCTGCATGGGTGGAACAGGTGGAAAACCTGCTTGTGGCACTTGAAATGTATCGTATCGAGGAGGAGAAAGCAATCAATCATCTGGCAGATATTTTGACTGCTTATGGTATTGATGTATCAGCCGAGGAAATCCGTACTACAGAGACAGAAACGCTTAAAAAACAACAGTCAGAGAGAAAGTGGAGGTGCGATAATGGCAGAAGAGATTCAGGAAGCGGTGCAGATCATCCGTGTAGCTTATGATGGCATTGAGATTGCCATGAAGGTAGGAAAGCGGCGGCGGCATTGCCATGCAGAAGGCAATAGATTTCTTAAAGGGATGCTTGATTATGAAAAAGTCACTTGGCAAGACATCCATGAAAGCTGATC
>VOFK01002227.1_pt1 | contig 16613 bp, 31 predicted proteins | sample 5384121 | NCBI WGS metagenome assembly VOFK01 (sample SAMN12384730, study PRJNA508395) | human gut metagenome | isolation source: healthy gut J | host: Homo sapiens
TCCGTGTACTTCGTTCGGTTACGTATTGCCTTGCTCTGATCGGGCGCATCATACACAATGTGGTGTACCTGCGGAAGATTCCGGCATGGTGTGTTCAGCTCTTTCAGATATAGGGAACCGCATCAATTCGGATTACATCAATTCCTTTATTTGCAAGGAAAGGAAGTTGTACATCATTTCATTGAATACACGGGGATTTTTGTAATTCAGATCCCATTGATACGGATAAAAAGTAGTCATGACATAATGACCGATATCCGGAAGCCAGGTAAAGTTACCCGGAGCTGTGGTCGGAAATACCTGCGGCACTGTTTTCTCATAGAGGGATGGAATATACGAATTGTCGTAGAAGAAATAACGGCTCATATATTCCGCCGTCACCCTGGCGTGCTTTTTTTTGGCCCACTCATGATCCTCAGAGGTGTGGTTCATAACAAAATCCATACACAGGCTGATGCCTTTTTGTGGCAGGCACCGGCAAGTGCCTCCAGATCATCCATCGTTCCCAGATTTTCCTGTACTTTACGGAAATCAGCCACTGCATAACCGCCATCAGAACGGCCCTTCGGGGTATCCAGGAACGGCATCAGATGAATGTAATTTACGTTGTTTTTCCAGATAGTCAAGCTTGCTTTCCACACCTTTCATGTTTCCTGCAAAATTGTCTATGTAAAACATCATGCCAAGCATGTCATTTTTCTTATACCAGCCCGGATCTGCTTCACGCTTTTGATCCAGTGCCTTCAATGTGCTGCTTCGTTCTTCATAGAAGCGGTGCAGCTGATCGCATAACTCGAAAAACATGGAATCATTTCCATAAAGCTCCATGTACAGCCAGCGTAATTCATCTGTTTTTTTTTGCCATACGATCTGAAAAAGATCTTATCTGTTTTTATCTCTTTGCTTCACTTTATATCCTCCTCGTATCTGCCGGCAATTCTCAAAGCTTCAGCTCGTACTTTGTAACATCCATCTCCACTTTGCCATCTGCAAAGAAGGAAATTCCATCTGCCTCCAGATCTGTATAAATCGTTGCAGTCATCACATGTTCTCCATCATTTACAAAAAAATCTCAGCACTAAAGCGATCCAGGATCAGCCGAAGCTTAATTTCTCCATTTTCACTATTCACAAGGCTTCTTCTCTGATGGATAATTGCGCGTCTGGAACCGGAGAACTTACGGTCAATTTTCAATACGGATTCATAAGGGCGAAAGCTTACTGCTGTATGGTATGTATCATTCTGGGCAAAACGCACTGCAAATTTTTTTATAAATATTCTGCGCATCTGCCGGGCGAAGGGTGATTTCCATATCCACACATCTTCCATCTACGCCATCAGACGAATTACATCCTCAAAAGCAACATTCTTATATTCTGTCTTATTTGTGCGAAGATTCTCAATTTCCCAAATCGGTTTCTGGATCAGGCGGCCGTCTTTAATGGAAAGCTCTCTCGGAAGGCTCATCTGTCCAAACCATTTCCCCTTCGGAATTCTGTTATTCGCACATGTATCCCAGTTCTGCATCCAGCCAATCATAATTCTTCTTCCGTCTGGTGCTTCCACTGTCTGCATTGCATAATAGTCGATACCATAGTCCACTGCCTGGTCTTTTTCCGGGATAAAGGTTTTGGTCTCCTCATCAAATTTACCAATCAGGCAAAGAGTTCCGTCACCATTGTGGTACTCAAAAGTCTTTTGGAAGCATATCCTGAGGGCTTACAAGTACTACGTCTTTTTCCATCCAGGGTAAAGAAATCCGGCACTCCCACATTTTTTTCCGAATCTGCCATCATTAGAAAGCATTACGGATTCAAACTCCCAGTTAAACCCATCCTCACTTCTATACAGAAGAATACGGCCGCCTGTTCCGTCCGCTCTGTCATTTACGATCACGCAGCGGTAAGTGCCATCCTCGCATTTCCACATTTTCGGATCACGGAAATCAAAGGGGCTGCTGTTTTCCGGCATGTCTTCTGCTGTAAGAATCGGATTGCGTACATCCTTTTCATAGTCCATTCCATCACCAACTGCAAGGCTTTGTGTCTGTATATCGCGGACACCTCCATCCGGCTGTGCTTCTTTTTCGCACACTGGTGTACATAAAAAGCTGTTTTCCATCTGGAAGCGTAATGGCACTTCCTGAAAAACATCCCACATAATCATATGGCATGTCCGGGGCAATGGCTGCCGGAAGGTATTCCCAGTGAAGAAGGTCATCACTTACCGCATGTCCCCAGTGCATTGGTCCCCACTGGGAATCATATGGATAATACTGGTAAAATAAATGAAATTTGTCTTTTGTAATAAGAAAAACCATTGGGGTCATTCATCCATCCAACTTTTTGGAGATAAATGAAATTCCGGTCTCTCCAAAGGTGTAATATTCTGAGCCATTGCATCTTCGTATCTTCTGGCATCTCTTAAAAGTCTGACTTATCATAATCATATCTCCTGTTGTTATTTATTATTCAAAACACATTTCAAGATAGCACTTATGGAGCCCAAAAAATATTACTATCATTGGACCCCATTTTAGTTTTAACCTTTTACTGCTCGGAGGTAACACCTTCAACGATGTAACGCTGCAGGAACAGATACAGAACCAGGATCGGGAGCATAGCCAGAAGGAGGGCGGCCATTACCAGTCCGAGGTCTGTTGAATAAGTACCATAGAATGCCTGTGTTGCAATCGGAAGAGTATACAGTTCTTTACGTCCGAGAACAAGGCTTGGAAGAAGGTAATCATTCCAGAATGCCATTGCATCAATAATCGCAACTGTTGCGATGGTTGGTTTCAGAAGCGGAAATACAATTTTCCAGTATGTCTGCCATCTGGTACATCCATCAATAAATGCTGCTTCTTCCAGTTCCATCGGAACGCTGGTGTGAATTGCACCGTGGAACATGAATGTTGCCATGGAAAAGGGAAAATCCCACATGCATAAGGATCAGAGTAATACGGCTGTTCAGTACTCCAAAGATGCCACCGTAAAGAGAAACCAGCGGGATCATAAGTACCTGGAACGGAATAACCATAGATGCGATCATCGGGGAAAAACAGAATACCGCATGCTTTCCATTTATTACGAACGATTACAAACGCTGTCATTGCAGAAAGCATAATTGTAAGGATCGTAGAAACGGTAGTAATCAAAAGAGAGTTGGTAAAAGATGTTGTAAAATTCATCTTCTTCATCGCATCTGTGAAGTTGGTCAGGATAAATCCGTGAGAGCCAACCAGTGCCAGCGGATCTGCCGTGATATCACTTTTGTCTTAAACGCATTGAAAATTACCATGATAAACGGGAAGATAAATGCCAGAAACAGGATAACCAGCACTGCTATTGTAATAAAATGGCTGACTTTTTTCTTCTGAGCTGCTTTTTATTTTCATCCATCATGCTGCCACCTCCCTTTCTTACCAATGTAAACCCGAGTCACACCTACGATCGCGCAGACAACAAACAGGATCAATGCCTCTGCCCCGACCGGTACCGTAGTTTTTGTAAGTAAATGCCTGATTGTATACGTGCATAGCTGCCATTACAGAAGAGTTAAATGGCTCACCTTTTGTCAGGGAAAGGTTTACATCATATACCATAAAGCATCTTGTGATCGTTAAGAAAAGACACTGTACAAAAGAAGATCTCATAAGCGGGATCGTTACGTTAATGGTTGCCTGTGTCTTGGTACAGCCGTCGATCTGGGCAGCTTCCATAAGGCTCTTGGATACGCTCATAAATCCGGCAACATAAATTAACATCATGTAACCTGCATACTGCCATACAGATACGATGATCAGACATGCCATTGCACCGTTGGTGGTTGCCAGCCAGGAGGTGGAAAGAGCACCTACGGAAAGAGATTTTCCAAGTGATACAAATGCACGGTTAAATACGAATTTCCATACATAACCAAGTACGATACCACCGATCAGGTTCGGAACAAAAAGCCTGCACGGAAGAAGTTCTGGCCTTTGATTCCGCTGGTAAGAAGGTATGCAGGAGGAAAAATGCTACCACGTTTACCAGAATTACAGCGATAACAGAATAAATCAAGGTACGTCCAAGTGCCTGCCAGTAAGCTGCATCCTAGGAATGTAGCAATGTAGTTTGCCAGTCCAACAAATGGTTTGTCTTTTTGAAACACCGTCCCAGCTTGTAAATGTAAGATATAATCCGTAGATAAATGGAAGGATTACAACTGCACTAAACAGGACAGTGGAAACGCCAGCGAACATCAAGTACTGTTTTACTTTATATTTCATGGTGTTTTGTTCCATAATCACGATCCCCTTTCCCTTTTCTTTTTTGTCTCCACCCTTTTCCCGCTGCCTCCGAAAATCTATTATCCAGTACTTTTCTTTTTGTGAGGAGGGAAAGAGGCCGCACGCCGCATGGCACAGGCGTGCAGCCTCTTGAGGGGTGGCAAATTTCTATAAAACTACAGTATGTTTGTTAAATTAATAAGTTGTTACCAAAGGATAATTCTTAGTGCTCTACAGGAGTTGTGTTCTTCCAGTAGTCTTCAATCTCTGCTGCAAACTCAGCTCTGTCAATCTGTCCTGCGAGATATTTCTGGAAGGTTGCACCACAAATGGAAAGATGATCATCCGGAAGGTAATTGTAGTTATCAATCAGAGAGCCTTCATCTGCATATTTCTTAACAGATTTTCCAAGTGGATCGGATACTTCTTTTTTCATTGTTAGAGAATGCAGGTACAAGTGCACATGTCTCAGCAATGAAGCTCTGTCCTTCATCGGAATCAGCAAGCCATGTAAGGAAGTCCTTAGCTGCACTGCGACGCTGCTCATCACTTGTTGCATCAGAGGAATCGATCATCATGAATTTGGAACCTCCACCAACAAGCTTCTCATTGGATCCGTCATCTGTGTTCTGCGGTACCGGTATCATACCCATATTCTCTGTATAATCATATGCATTGATTACAGACCAGTCCCAGTTTCCTCCGAACATGAATGCGATCTGTCCTTCAGCAAGCATCATCTCGGTTGTCTCACGCTCTGCAGCGATTGCAGAATCTTTTTTGCGTGTTATTCTCCATCACATCGAAGAAGTCCATAAGAGAATTGAATTTCTCATTGTTTGCAAGGTCTGCTGTTCCTTCTATAAAGAGAGGAAACAAATGCTTCTACATCTGGCTTTGCTGCTCGTAAACCTCAGCAAGGAAGTGAGCTGCAAGGGACCAGTCCTCTTTCATGATACCGGTAGGTGTTTCCATTTCCACCTTCTTTCAGTTTCTCAAGATGCTCTTTAAAAAATCAAAAAGTGTCTTGTAATCATCCGGATTGAAGGTCTCGCCTGTGATTTGCTTCGATTGCATCTGCATTGTAAATAACACCGCGTGCTTCAAGGCAGGTCGGGAAACCATTGATCTGTCCGTCAAACTCCGATTGCGTAATCAGTCTCATTAACCCAGCTCTGATCGCTTAAATCAATTGCATGGTCTGCTGCAAGTGAATAGATATCTTTCGGGTCTACCATAGCGATTGTATATGGATCATTCGCAGAATATCTGGTAGCCAGATGAGCAGATACTGTATCACTATTGTAATAAACCTCTACGCCAACGCCGGTCTCTTTCTGCATACTGAGCAGCTAATTCTTCGAACTGGCTCTGAACCTCCATCTTGAGTTAAAAATTGTGATGTTCACATCGTCTGCCATAACCGGTACAGATACACTTGCCATTGTTGCTGCTGCTAGTTGCAACTGCAATTGCCATTGAAATACGTTTTTTTCATTTTTGCTTCCTCCTGTTTTTACGTTCTTGTTCGGACGTTTTTCTTTATGGTTGTATGATAGCATTGCGTCTCAAATATGTCAAGCGGTTGTCATATATTTTTGTCCATTTCGCATCACTTTGTTACATTTATACTATTTAGCTCTTTATGTTTTGTGCACTTTTACATGCTTTTTTTTCGTGTCTGTAGTTCATTTATTTTATTTTTCTTGTTTTTTACGAAAATTGCTTCATTTTTTTATCACAACCGCATGTCATATTCCTTATGCATCTGATCAATTCCGCGCGAAGCGTTTTTTTTATATAGCAGAAATATTACAGAGTAATTTCCTGCTATACAAAAATCAGCTGTCATATTGTATTCTGAAATGTTTCAAAAACACCCCAGAATACACAATATGACAACTGACTGGAAAATTTTTCGAAGATAAAAAAAATATTAACAATTCAGTAAAGCGGACATTCGCAATCCCGCTTCGCTGTTTGCTCATGAACGCAGTCGCTTCGCGATCTGTCAGTGGGAGCTTGAAGGCTCCCACTGACAGAAGCATCCCCCTCACCCGCCGCTTAGTGCTCCGCGCACTTGAAGCGGGGAATGCTTATCTGCGTTCAAGTCGTCCCTCGCTCAACCAGTGTAACCGGAAATACTGTCTTAGTAGGTACAACTTTCCCCTCATCAATCTGCGCAATAGCTGCTACTGCCAATTCTGCCATCTGTTCCACAGGCTGATGAATTGTCGTAAGAAGTCCCGGACTTGTAAACTGGGCAATATTCACATCATCAAAAACCTACGATCTTCAGTTGCTCCGGAACCTTTGATTCCCAGATCTGCGCATGCCTGCAGTACATAGGCACCAATAACATCTGAACTGGCAAATACACCGTCCACATCGGGATTATCCACCAGTGCCTGTCTTACATATTCATAATATTCCAGAGAATCAAAAGACGGTTATCCGTTACCATAACCACATTTTTCTTCATTTCGATTCTTACAGATATCACGAAATGCAACCTCGCGGGAGATCTCCTGGCATATGAATGTCAACCCCTGCACTTACTCCGCCGATAAACATCAGCTTCCTGCAGCCTTTCTCAATCAGAAGCTCCGTTGCCAGCACACCGCCCCCACGATAGTTATCACATTCAATCCGGATGTCCCTTCATCCATAGAACGTTCCAATGTGATCAACGGAAATCAAGATCTTCAAATTTCTCAGTTTCAAAACTTCCACTGCAAAAGAACAACGCCGGTCACTCTTTCGCTCTTGCACATCTCAATACACTGTTCCTCACGTTCTTCTTTATACCTGGAAACAAAAAAAAGCATGATACGATATCCCTGCTTCGCAGCCTCTCGCTCAAACGGCTTAGTACCTTGGCAAAATAAGGATGTTCAATATTCGGCAAAATAACTCCTATCGTATTACTCTTCTGCTTTGACAGTGCGCGAGCTGTCTCATTAGGCTGATAATTCAGCTCTTTCATCACGATATACTTTCTCACGGGTCTTATCACTGATATATCCTCTGTTATTCGAGGACTCTGGAAACTGTTCCTACCGTTAGGCCTGAGGCCTTCGCCACATCCTTAAGTGTTGCCATATATGTAAATCTCCTTTATTGCGAGCTGCAGTTTTTTATTTCATCTTGATTTTATCACCTCGTAGTTTCTTGTGTCAACCGGTAAATACATCCTGTTTCTACATCCACCGGCATCCATGTCACTGCAGGCCATCACCACGCAGTCGATTCCAAGAAGGATCAGATAACCGCCAATAATAAAGCCCGTTGAAAACAACGCTACCCACGGCCAGATGATCATCAGACAGCCAAGGATGATTCCAAGAATATTTACAATCAAGGTAAAGTAATAATAGTAAAATTTTCCTGCCAGACGGACCAGAGGGATGTGGGTCAATCTGGAAACAGAATGAGCGATGAACCAGATTGGGAGAAAGCAGGGTCATAATCAGCTCTCCGGCATTTGGGTACATCAGGAGCATTAGTCCGGCAAGGAGACTTAAAATTCCAGTCACCAGAGCAATGGTAGGTCCGAAGCCGATATAGCGCTCTGTTTTTGCATAAAATACAATATCTGAAATTCCGGTGATGACAGCAAAGAAAACCATACGCAAAGGTAATTCCGCGGAGCATGCCGCCCGGATTACACAACGTATAAATCCCAAGAAGGATCAGCAGGATTCCCTCAATGAGTTCCAGCCAGCCATAACGTGAACGTCTTCTCATTTTTCCTCACTCTCCTCTTTGTTATTTAAATTTTTCATAAACTCTTCGCCAGTTATCGTTTCTTTTTCATAAAGGAACATAGCCAGTTCATCCAGTTTTTTACGGTTGTCTGTCAGGATCTTTTTGGCTTTTTCATGTTCTCGCTTTACTAATTCTACGACCTTCTCATCGATTTCCTTCTGGGTATCTGCAGAGCAGGAAAGGGATGCATCGCCGCCAAGGTACTGGTTGGAAACGGTTTCCATAGCCACCATGTCGAACTCGTCGGTCATTCCGTAGCGAGTGATCATAGCTTGGCAATCTTGGTTGCCTGCTCGATATCGTTGGAAGCGCCTGTGGTAATCTCGCCAAACACGATTTCTTCTGCAGCGTCCGCCAGTGAAAGGTTGCAATCTTATTTTCCAGTTCTTTCTTTGTCATCAGATACTTGTCACCAGTTTCTACCTGCATGGTATAGCCGAGTGCACCAGAAGTACGCGGGGAATAATAGTAATGTCTTCTGAACAGGAGCGGAATGGTTCTGAAGGGCTGCCACCAGGGCATGTCCGATTTCGTGATAGGAAACCACTTTTTTTCCTCCTGGTCAGAGAACTGCGTTTTTCTTCTGGTAACCAGCGATTACCACTTCAATGCTCTCTTCCAGGTCTGCTTCTGTAACGATTGTACGTCCGTCACGGACTGCACGAAGTGCTGCTTCGTTTACAATATTTGCCAGCTCGGCTCCGGATGCACCAGATGCCATACGTGCGATAGTGTGGAAATCCACGTCATCGGATGCTTTGATTTTTCTTGCATGAACCTTCAAAATTGCTTCACGTCCTGCAAGATCGGGAAGCTCAACTGGTACGCGGCGGTCGAAACGTCCTGGACGGGTAAGTGCCGGGTCAAGGGATTCCGGGCGGTTGGTAGCTGCCAGAATGATAACCCCATTGTTGCCTTCGAAACCATCCATCTCTGTAAGCAGCTGGTTCAGTGTCTGCTCACGCTCATCACGTTGCCCCCAACCTGGCCATCACGTTTTTTTACCGATGGCATCGATCTCATCAATGAATACGATACATGGGGCTTTCTCTTTCGCCTGCTTAAAAAGATCACGAACTTTGGAAGCCCCCATACCTACAAACATTTCTACGAATTCAGAGCCGGACATGGAAAAGAATGGGACATTCGCTTCTCCGGCAACGGCTTTGGCAAGCATTGTTTTACCGGTACCTGGAGGGCCTTACAAGGAGAACGCCTTTCGGCATGGAGGCTCCCACGTCTGTGTATTTCTTTTGGGTTATGAAGGTAATCTACAATCTCTGCAAGGTTTTCCTTGGCTTCATCCTCTCCGGCTACATCTGAGAAACGGATTCCTTCACTGGACTGAACGTAAACTCTGGCATTGCTCTTTCCCATGCCAAATGCCATGGAATTTTTTCCACCAGCCTGTTCCATCAGCTTCTTCGCCATATAATTTCCAAGAACTATGAAAATGATCAGCGGCAGTAGTCCGGTTACCAGGAAGCTGAGAATCGGGGAGGTCTGCTGGTCGATGTCCTTAGTAAAGGTGGCACCGCACTCATACAGGCGGTCAGTGAGATCCGGGTCATTCATAAGACCGGTTTTGTAAATTTTTTTCATTGTTCTTGTCGGTAAAGACGATCTGGTTATCTTCCACTTCTACTTTACCGATGTTTTTTTGTCATTGATCATGCTCATGAAGGTACCGTAATCGGTTTCTTCTACCTGATGCTCCATCAAGATTGGGGAAACCACCAGATTAAAGACGATCAGCACCAGAAGCACAATGCCGTAATAGTAGATCAACGGCTTTTTGGGGTTTTTACTTCTTTCATGGTTGTAGTCCTTTCTTATGTAAACTAACTTTGTATTGACTTTTTTTTTGTCAAAGCTTTTTCCGCATCATTGCTTTGTCTGACAGACTATTGTCCACTTGCTTACGAAACGGACATGTCACCTATAATCGACTGCCAACAATACAGTATATAAAAAAATCAGACACGCCATTATGCCTGTTACTGCTCTTCTGCCTCTTTCTTCTCTTCCAGACGCTGGGCTTCAATAGCCTGCAGCGATACCAGAAGTGCCCGGTTTACTGCCTGCATTGCAAAATCAAGGGCGTATTCTGCGGTGAGGATTTTCTCCTCCGTTCCTGGGAGCACATTTCCAAATATTGGCTCCTTATTTTTCAAATTTATGTTTTCTGCCTCCAGCACTTTTCCAACTGCTGCCTCCACCTGGTCGTAGACGCCTGCCAGCTTCATTACACAGTCTGTCTTGGAATGGCGAAGTCTGTTTTCCAAAGTGATACGGCTTTCCCTGACATTCCTGTCGAAGATTCTGGATCTGTTGGTGAAGTCTTTCCGTATCCATACTTTCCGCCAGCTGAATCCGACTGTGGGTATGTTCCAGTTTTTTTTATCCAGCTCGTACATTTTACGGATAAAATTTCATGTGCCATATATGGTTCCTCCTCTCCTTGCGGATTACGTGCGTTATCATTTCCGTTCTTTCTCAAACAGGCTCTAGCGCATGTTTGAAAAAGGTTTTTCTGCAAAACGTGCGTCACAATCGCACTCCGTAATCCCGATGATTTTATTCTAGTACAAGCAGAAGAAAGTGTCGATAGCCAAAAAAATTTCACCGTGTATAGACAAAACGGGCAAAGTGTAAAGATACACCTTGCCCGTTTGATCTCTTATTTAGTTTCCTCCATGTATTTGCAGTCGGCCTCTGATTCTATTCCCAGTCAGTCTCCGCCTCCGTCAATTTCACTTTCAAAACTGCTTCAAGGTCAATAAACGCAGGAATAAAACTGTCACGAATAAACAGGAGCATTTTTCAGCACAGAAAGACATCTTCTGTAGCATTCTTTCCCATCATAATCAAATAGACTTCGTGTACGATCATATCCAGATTCTTCGTATCCTCCGGTGTCCAGTCCTGAAAATACCAAAGATAGCATGGCTATGGTAACGGAGGATCAACTTCAGTTCCTGGCGGCTGTAGTTCCGGTACAGATTTTTTCTTCCTCCACAATGCTCTCAAACAACTCGTAGGTTCCTTTTGCATAAGGGGTTTGTTCCAGTTCTTTTTCCATAATTACTTTCTATGCCTTTCCGCACTTCTGGTATAGCATTGATGGCAAAAACAAACAGATACTTCAGCGCTGCTTCTGCGCCGCCCTGCTCTTTTGCACGCCTCCAGCAGCCGCCTGGTTCCCTGCTTTATGCTCCACTGAATCATATCCGGTATTCCTTCGAAATGGTAGTAAAATGCCTGCCTGGTGATCTGGCACTCTTCCACAATATCCTTTTACTGTAAGCTTCTTTACTTTTTTCTCCAGAATCAGCTTACGGGCTGCTTCTGCGATGATCTCTTTCATGTCCATATACTGTGGTTCTCTTTCCTTTATTCGGTGTTGAATCATAAACAGTCTCTAATTCTTATACCTTAATAGCTACATGCAAATCATATTATCGGCAACAACGACTAACTACAGCTCATACAATTTCACAGGTTATATATCTTTTAACAATTTTCCCACTGCATTTTCCTATGACGCTTATACCCACTGCATTTTCCAATAATGCTTATATTCATACTTTGAGTTTCTAATTTGACTCTTCTGAATCTGCAATATTTTCCTCATCTACAGTATCTTGTTTCTCTGGTACCACTACATCTTCTCGCGCCTGCATAGCGGCTCTCTCACGAATGCTTTCTTCTTCGGGGCGGCCGGTTGAGATTGCTGAGAGGATTTCTTCCTGGCTGGGTCTACTGCAAATTTGCGTTCCGGATCAGCCTTGGCAACTTTGCCTAAACGGGTGGCACCCCAAAGTAAAAACAGCGGAAGCACAATGGCTGTAAAAAGAAGCCCCAGATTCATCAATCCGGTAAAAAACAGAATTACCTGCATGACAATCTCTGTTATAAGAAGCGATATGGCCAGTTTCACAGAAAATCTGCTCTTATCTACTCTGTTGGAATTTCTTACAGATAGAAATCCAACTACAGCTTCCCAGATTCCTACTGCAATAAAACAAATACCAATCCCTTTCAGAAGTCCACTTCCCACTCCGGCATTCTCAAGAAGTTCTACATACTCTGCAGTTCCTTTATCTGCTTCCAGAGCTGTCATAAAAGAAATTGATTCCATACATGATCGTGGAGGTAATGGCTGAAAACATCAAGAAAATACCACCAAACATCAGACACATCTTGCCATTCATCGCCTGCCGTGTCACCTTCATCTGCTCAAATTGATCCATAATCAAACCTGCCTCTCTTTTTTTTGCGAACCGACAAAAACACAATTTTAATATTAGTCTAACATATCACTTTTCGTTTTTCAATGTACAGGTTCCTGTTCATGTAACAAACATTATGGGTTACGATTCTCGATCTTCGCAGAAACAGGCTCTAGCTTAATAATTACCTTTACTTTCCAGATTCAGCTTTATATAATGTATTAGAGTGTGTTTGACGCACAAGTTACATGTGAAAGGCAGGTTTTACCAATGAACTGCAATAAAAAAAAGAGCTTTTTACTTTATGCCGTTACTGACCGCAGCTGGTTAAATGGCAGAACTTTATATGACCAGGTCGAAGAAGCCTTAAAAGGTGGGGCTACCTTCATTCAGCTACGCGAAAAACTCTGGATACAGATAGTTTTCGCAAAGAAGCTGCGGAAATCAAAGAGTTATGTGCGCGCTATCATGTACCATTCGTGATCAATGACAATGTAGAAATTGCAAAAAGAAATCAATGCCGATGGCGTTCATGTGAGGGCAGGAGGATATGGCTGCTGGTAATGCCAGAGCCATCCTCGGTTCTGACAAAATCATCGGCGTTTCTGCGCATACAGTTGAAGAGGCTGTTCTTGCTGAAAAAATGGCGCAGATTATCTGGGAGTAGGTGCCGCATTCCAAACCCGGAACCAAAAAGATGCCGGCAATATCAGCCATGAAACTAAAAAACAAATATGTGAGGCTGTAAATATTCCTGTTATTGCTATCGGTGGGAATTACACATGACAATGTAATGGAGCTGGCTGGAAGCGGTATCTGCGAATTGCAGTTGTAAAGTGCCATCTTGCAGCTGAAGATATTACAAAAGCAACCAGAGAGCTTAAAGAGCTTACTCTCAAAATGAAAGATTCTACTTGTATTTCCAAAGACAATGCATCTTCCAGGAAAGGAATTTCATGTTAAGGGGTGCCATCTGGGATCTGGATGGTACGATTCTGGATTCTATGTCAGCCTGGGATCATGTAGGCGAAAATTACCTGCGAAGCCAGGGAATTGAACCTGAACCGGATCTGGATGAAGCAATCGCCACTATGAGTCTCCACCAGGCAGCTGACTATTTTATTGAGCACTATGGTGTAAAACAGACCCGAGATGAATTGATCAAGAGTGCTGTAGCAATCGTAGATGATTTCTACCGCTATGAGGCTCAGCTGAAGCCTCATCTGAAAGAATTTTTGGCTCAGCTTCATGAGACCGGAGTCAAAATGTGTATCGCCACTGCTACAGAGCGCTCCCTCGTGGAAGCTGCCCTGGCACGTTGCAGAGTGCTTGACTATTTCAGCGAAATCTTTACCTGCTCCTCTGTGGGTGCCGGAAAGGACGAACCAACCATTTATCGGGAAGCCTTGAACTTTCTTGGCACTGACCGAACCAATACCATGGTCTTTGAAGATTCTTCATGCCCCTTACTACAGCTAAGAAAGATGGCTTCTATACCACTGCTGTGTACGACTCTCATGAAGAAAAATCAAGAGGAAATACAGCGTCTGGCAAACTGTCGGATTCATGATTACGGTGAGTCGGAAGAGTTTTTAATTTTACAAAAATCTATAGAACTTTTTATTTGTCGGGAAGCTTAATTGCTTCCCCGATATTCTTTATTCAACCAAGTATCTACTACATTGACGCAGGATGATTTCTTCATATGCAAGGCGGAGGAAGGAGGCGTAGCGGTGGCTACGGCGACCGACGACAACGCAGCAGATGAAAAAATCAGACAAGTCAATATGGCAGTTACTTAATATTCGATGTACTAGCTTATCTGCCACTTCACATGACTCTCCCTTCTCGTCTTTTGCTGACGATCAGCTGATCTTCAATCTCCTGCTTCAGCTCGGTCACATGAGAAATAATTCCAATCAACTTGCTTCCTCCCGCCAGTTCCTCGAAGAACCTTTACCGCCTGTTCTCTGGAATGCTCATCAAGGGAACCAGAAGCCTTCATCCACAAACATTACATCAAGATGTATCGCTGCAGAGCTCTCCTGGATCTGATCTGCCATTCCAAGTGCCAATGCCAGGGCTGCCATAAAGGATTCTCCTCCGGAAAGGGTACGGACTTCACGCTCTTTGCCGGTAACATTAGAATATACCATAAGATCCAGACCACGATTCTTGCCTTTCCCCGCATTCTCCTCGTCTACCATACGAAGCTCAAACTGTCCGGCAGACATATTCGCAAAGCGGCGATTGGCCGCATAAAGAATCTTCTCCAAGTAATATCTCTGCACATAGGTTTCAAGATCCATACGGTTTCCGGACATATTTCCAGACAACAGCTTATAAAGAGTTTCCAGCTTGGTATGCTTTTTCAATAATCTTACCTCGCTTCTCCATCTGAGGGCTAAGAATATCATATGCCTCTTTATCAGCTTTATACTGTTCTTTATAAAGTTCCAGTTTCGTCTGAGTCTGAAGCCGTACTTTTTCTCAGCTTCCTCCATCTGGGACTTGGCAGCTTCCATATCCGGCTTGCTCCTGCCATCTATGGCTTTTTCCAGCTGTTTCTGCAGTGGTCTGTGCGGCTAGTTTTTTTTCGCTGCCAGCTGTCTGCTTTTTTGCAAAAAGCTCCGCTGTTTCACGGGTATAGTTCTCTGCTATGTCCGCCCATTCTGCCTCTGTCATATTTTTTCTCATTCATCAAAGTCTGATAAAAAGGCCTGCCGCTCCTGGTAAAGCTTTCTGGTGATCTGGAAGTTCCCCTTCAAATCGTTTAATCAAGCTGGTACAGTTAACCAGCTCTTCAGAAGACGCTTTTTTTTCTTTTCAGCTTCCTTGGAAGCAGCTTGCAGCTTTCCATTTTCCTTTTGCCTGGTTAAACTCTGTCATAGCCGCCTCTTCTGATGGATATTCCCGGGAATCATTCAACTGCTTCAGAAGAGCTTCTGCGCTCTTGGCTGACGCTGCTGCCTCAGTCAGCTTTTGTCCGCATTCCTCTACGGCAGTTTTTCCTGATTTCTTCCGCTCTTCTACCTGTCCCAGAGCATCCTGAAGATTACGCAATGTTTTCTGGGCTGTATTAAGTCTTGTACCCTCTTCCTGTAATAAAGTTTTCCAGGTTCCAAGAAGTGTCTGTATCTGCTTCAGCAAGGCATTCCAATTACACTCTTTATCCGCCATCTGATCCTGGCTGCACCAGGGACTTCTGAATTTCTGCTCTCCTGGAAATTTTTTTATATTGTCTCCCCAAAGAATCAAATATAAAATAAAGGTAAAACAAGATGTTGAACATTGTAATTTTCGGTGCTCCGGGTTCTGGTAAGGGTACTCAGAGTGAACGTATTGTAGAGAAATTCGGTATTAATCACATTTCAACAGGGGATGTGCTTCGTGCTGAGATTAAGAAGGGTACAGAATTGGGAAAGACAGCCAAAGGATATATCGATCAGGGCCAGTTGCTGCCTGATGAATTGATTATTGATATTCTGGCAAGTACGCTGGATAGCTTTAAGGAAAGCAAAGGGGTTATTTTTGATGGATTTCCCAGAACCATCGCCCAGGCAGAAGCGTTGAAGAAAATGCTGGCCGAACGTGGACAGGAAGTATCTGTTATGTTGGACTTGGATGTACCCGAAGAAGAATTGATGACTCGCCTGATTAAGCGTGGACAGGAATCGGGACGTGCGGATGATAACGAGGAAACAATAAAGAAACGTTTGGTTGTTTATCACTCGCAGACGGCTCCGCTGATTGACTGGTACAAGAACGAAGGTAAATATCAGCACATTCACGGTTTGGGTACGATGGATGCTATTTTTGCCGACATTGTTGCTGCTGTTGAAAAATTATAGTAATATGCTAATGTGCTGATGCAGCAGTCCGCCAATGTGTCAGTCTGCATAATGATACATGGAGTACAGTTTCGTTGGCACATTAGTAAATTGATAAATTAGTAAATTATTAATTATGGCTGAATCGAATTTTGTTGATTATGTGAAGATATATTGCCGCTCGGGTAAGGGCGGGCGAGGCTCTGCGCATATGCGTCGTGAGAAGTATGTACCCAATGGTGGCCCTGACGGTGGTGATGGCGGTAGAGGAGGTCATGTTATTTTGCGGGGAAACCGTAATTATTGGACATTGCTTCACCTGAAGTATGACCGCCACGTGTTTGCCACACACGGCGGCAATGGATCGAAGAACAAAAGCTTTGGTAAAGATGGTGAAGACAAAGTTATTGAAGTACCTTGTGGTACAGTGGTTTATAATGCTGAAACAGGTGAATATATCTGTGATATCACCGAACACACAAAGCAATACGTAACTGAACGAAGTACAACAGA
>VOFK01003729.1_pt1 | contig 16604 bp, 34 predicted proteins | sample 5384121 | NCBI WGS metagenome assembly VOFK01 (sample SAMN12384730, study PRJNA508395) | human gut metagenome | isolation source: healthy gut J | host: Homo sapiens
TGTTGTACTTCGTTCAGTTGTGTGCTGGACGTAAAAGAGATTTAAAACATGTGGATCATACCCTTCTTCTCCAGCCATCTACCTGGGAAGAAATCAAACAGATTTGTGACGATGCGATGGAATATGGAACTGCATCCGTATGCATTCCAAACTATGTAAAACAGGCAGAATACATGAATGGAAAAATGGCAGTGTGCACGGTTATCGGTTTCCCAAATGGCTACATGACAACAGCAGCCAAGGAATTTGAAACAAAAGATGCTCTTGCAAATGGTGCTTCCGGAAATCGATATGGTAATCAATATCGGCTGGCTGAAAGATCAGAAATATGACCTGATTGAGAACGAGATCCGCACCTTAAAAAGCTGCATGCGGTGACAAGATCCCGAAGGTTATCATTGAAACCTGCTTCCTCACAGATGAGGAAAAATTAAAATGTGCCAGATTGTAACAGAAGCAGGCGCAGATTATATTAAGCCCCTACCGGTCTTTGGTGGCGCAGGTGCAACCTTTGCAGACATTGAGCTTTTCTCCAGACATATCGGACCAAATGTAAAAATGAAAGCAGCAGGCGGAATTTCTTCCCTGGAGGATGCAGAGAAGTTCCTTGCACTTGGTGCAGACCGACTGGGAACCAGCCGGATTATAAAAAATTGTAAAAAAGAACGAGAAAGCCACAGGATATTGATCTGGTCATTGATTGTAAGGGCGAACAGATGCTGTCTCCGGAATTGATCAGATTATAACGACGTTCATCGAGAAGAGCATTATGTTATCAATGACAATCAGAAAATGTGAATGATAAGAGAGGTGTGAAAATGGAAAAAGAGACGATTAACCATCTGATTGATACAGCAATCCACCAGCTGAAATATTCCTATACACCATATTCAATTTTAAAGTAGGCGCAGCCCTCCTTGCAAGAAACGGCGGGTTTACACAGGCTGCAACATTGAAAATGCCGGGTACACAGCCACAAACTGTGCGGAGCGTACCGCCTTTTTTTAAGGCAGTAAGCGAAGGGGTGAAAGAATTTCAGGCAATCTGTGTCGTTGGCGGTAGGGGCTGGCGTGCTCACAGAATATACAGCTCCCTGCGGCGTGTGTCGACAGGTCATGATGGAGTTTTGCAACCCGGAAACCTTCAGGTCATTCTGGCGGTGGATAAAGAGCATTATGCTGTGTATACACTAAAGGACTCCTGCCGTTAGGATTCGGACCATCTAATCTGGCGTGAAAGATGCTGACCAAAGAAGATTATTATGAAGTATGCCGGAAAATGCCGAAAACAGAGTGATCTGGCATTGAATCCGGCAGTTATAAAAGCGGCATAAAGAATTGCAGGGAGAAAAAATATGACAAACGAACAGTTAAAAGCATTACCCAAGGCAGAGCTCCACTGTCATCTGGACGGGTCTTTAAGCCGGGAGTTCATGGAGAGCCGGCTGGGAAGAAGGGTACAGCCGGAAGAGCTTGGCGTGTCCGATGACTGCACAAAGCCTCTTGCAGAATACCTGGAGAAATTTTTCTCTTCCGGGTCAGTGTATTATGGATGAAAAAGGGCTTGAGTCATCTGGCTACGATATACTTCGCACCATGAGCCAGGAAAATGTACGCTACGCAGAAATCCGTTTTGCACCTCTTCTTTCAGAGACCTCCGGAATGAACTGCCGTGCTGTGATCGAGGCAGTATTAAAGGCCTTGAGCGGGCAGAGCAGATTTTGAACGGAGTTTGGTGTGATTACCTGTGCCATGCGTCATCACAGCCAGGAGGACAACAGCCGGATGATAAAAACAGCCCGTGAATATTGGGATATGGCGTATGTGCAGCGGATCTGGCAGGTGCGGAAGCAGCATATCCCATGGCACAAAGTTTATGGAGCTTTTCAGAACACCCGTAAGCTGGAGATGCCCTTTTACCCTTCATGCAGGAGAGTGTGGAAGCGTACAGAACATTGTGGATGCTGTAAAAGCGGGAGCCGGCAGGATCGGACATGGAATCGCCATGCGAGGCCATTATAATATTCAAAAAAGAGCTGGCTGACAGAGGCATTGGAATTGAAATGTGTCCCATCAGCAATCTTCAGACAAAAGCGGTAAACAGTCCGTCAGAATATCCTATCCGGGAATTTCTGAATACAGGATTGAGGGTTTCCATCAACACGGACAACCGTACAGTGAGCAACACAAGCCTTACCAAAGAGCTTCAGTTCATCCAGAACACGTATGGCATTGGGGAGGAAGAGATACGGCTGATGATGAAGAATGCAGTGGATACGGCATTTGCCACTGATGAGGTGAAAGCGAGATTGTATTCTGAACTGGGAATAAAAGGATAAAATATTGGAAACGAGGGATTTTATTTGAAAAAAATATGAAAGGATTTTCGTGATCGTTCTGGATTCTCTGGGAATCGGTGCCATGCCGGATTCAGAAAAATTCGGGGATGTGGGGAGTGGATACATTCGGACATATTCTGGATAAAATGGGCTCCCTGAAATACCAAATCTTAAGAAGCTTGGAATGTTAAATCTTCATCCGGCAGGAAATATGCAAGGTGTGGAGAAGCCGATTGGCCGTTACATGCGCGTAAGCGAAGCAAGCAATGGTAAGGATACCATGACCGGCCATTGGGAAATGATGGGAATTAAGACAGAGAAGCCGTTTAAGACTTTCACAGACACTGGCTTTCCGCCGGAGCTGATCGCGGAACTGGAGAAGCGCTGCAGCAAGCGCGTGATTGGAAACAAGAGCGCCAGCGGAACGGAGATCATTGAAGAGCTTGGGGAAGAAGAAATCAATACAGGTGCCATGATCGTCTATACTTCTGCGGACTCCGTTCTTCAGATCTGCGGAAATGAGGAAAACCTTTGATCTTCAGAATTTGTACCGCTGCTGCGAGATTGCAAGAGAAATTACACTGAAGGATGAATGGCGTGTAAGGCCGTGTCATCGCCAGACCATATGTTGGCAAAAAAAGAAAGGTGAGTTCAGGCGAACCAGTAATCGTCATGACTATGCTTTGAAGCCAACAGGTCTGACTGCATTAAATGCGTTAAAGGATAATGGGCTGGATGTGATCGGTGTAGGGAAGATCAACGATATTTTCTGCGGCGAAGGAATCACAAAGACCTCATCATTCTGACAGCTCCGTACACGGCATGGAGCAGACCATCCAGATCTGCAAAGAAGACTTCAGGGGACTTTGTTTTGTGAACCTGGTTGATTTCGATGCCTATGGGGACACAGACGAAATGTGGAAGGTTACGGCAAAGAAATCGAGAAGTTTGACAAGAACCTGGGCGTTCTTTTGGAAGAGCTTCGGAGGATGACCTTCTTATTCTTACCGCAGATCACGGGGAATGATCCCACCTATAGCGGCACTGACCATACCAGAGTATGTTCCCTTCCTGGCTTATTCCAAGACTATGAAAGAGGGTGGCCCCCTTGAAAACGAGGATACTTTTTCCGTTATTGGCGCATCAGTGGCAGATAATTTTTTTGACGTGAAAATGCCGGAAGGAACTATCGGACATTCCATTCTTGAGAAATTATGCTAAAATAGAAAAGAAAAGTTATTGGATAGCTGTTGCTCATTCGGGAGATTGTCTGCTTTTGCGACAGAACCCGGATAGAAACAAATGATTTGCAGCACATGGCAGAAGATGAGGAAATCATATGAAAAACACACTTATTTACACGATGTACTTCCATTCCTTCGTGAACTGGAACGTGAGAAACAGAAAACAATTTGAGGCTTATTTTCGTACTGCACCATTATGGCTTATGGACCTGTTTCAGAGTGAGATAATGGAAGCCGGAACTACTTTATCAGGGAAAATGAACCGGCAGATACGATTTTCTTTGTTGCCAGAGGAAGAGTAAAAAGCTACAGATTACCGGATTTCCGGCATTGCCTATGATTTTATGAAGCCCATGAATTCATTGGCGCTTGGTGGTATGGAGGTGATCCTGGGACAGGATACCTACCAGACCACCCTGGCAAACAGAGACAGAGTGTATTGTTACCAAGCTTTCCAAGAGCGCAGTATGAGAAATGGATTTATTCAGATACGGAAGCTTTTCGCATGGAGGCAAAGTTTACCTGTGCTTCCCTGTTGGAGGAAGAGCGGCGGAACCGTCTGTACCTGTTTTTTGGAAGGGGCTGACAGATTAGCTGTACTTTTTCGGAATGGTTCGAAAAATATAACAAAAATGACATTTTATGCATCGGCGAAAAGCCGGCAGAATATGGCAGATGAGACAGGCCTTTTGAAAAGCATCAGCCGCGCCATCAAGAAGTTTCAGAGCAGAACAGCTGATCGTGAAAAAAGGCAATCAGATTCTGTATCGACAGGAAAGCAGTACGAAAGGCTGAAGCGGACTGTGGATGAGAAAATCGGCAACGTATAAACGAAACACATAACGTTATAAGCTGTCCTGGCAATAAGCCGGATAGCTGTAGATAAAGGAGAAGGTGTACATGAGCGATTTATATCAGAAATTAGAGACTTGCCTTGCAAAGTGTCAGAAAAAAGGACAGATTTTTAAACCGGAAGTGGCGCTGATCCTGGGATCCGGCCTTGGAGATTATGCAGATGAGATCCAGATCGAAACCACCATTGACTATACAGAGATTGAGGGCTTTCCAACCCTCCACAGTTGCAGGTCACAAAGGCAGATTTGTATTTGGGTATGTGAAAAATGTGCCGGTTGTGATCATGCAGGGAAGAGTGCATTACTATGAAGGCTATCCAATGACGGATGTAGTTCTTCCCACCAGATTGATGGGCATGATGGGGAGCGAAGAAGCTGTTTACAAATGCAGCCGGTGGAGTGAATCCGAATTTTAAACCAGGTGATTTTATGATGATCACCGATCACATTACCAACAGGAATTCCGAGTCCGCTGATCGGACCGAATATTGAGGAACTGGGAAGCAGATTTCCGGATATGAGTGAGGTATACAGTAAACGATTGCGAGGTGATCCGTGCCAGTGCAGAAAAATGCGGTATAGATCTCCAGGAGGGCGTATATGTGCAGTTTACAGGTCCTGCCTATGAAACTCCGGCTGAAGTGAGAATGGCGGCTATATGGGGCGGTGACGCAGTTGGAATGAGCACTGCATGTGAGGCAATGGCAGCCCGTCATATGGGAATTGAAGTGTGCGGAATTTCCTGTATCACCAACATGGCAGCTGGCATTTCGAAGCAGGAGCTGAACCACAAGGAGGTTCAGAAGACTGCAGACAGAGTGGCGAAATCTTTTAAAAAAGCTGGTGACGGAAATCATAGCCGGTATGTAGCCGCAAGGAAGTGTGGGTTTTCATAAGAGGCAGCGCAAACCAAAAGATATAACGTAACAAAGGAGAAAAAGTTATAATATGGGAATTGTTGTAATCGGTGATGTTTTTTATCGATGTGAAAGGTTATTCCACAGCACCATTTATTCCTGGAGGAAGAAATGCCGGTGTGATCCAGCAGATCCATGGCGGTAGCTGGAAGAAATGTAGTGGAAGATATTGCCAATATAGAGTTGAAACCAACCTTTGTCAGTCTGGTAGATGACGACGCTATGGGGGATGATGTGATCCGCAAACTGGAGCGTCATAAAGTAGATACCAGATATATGCGTAAGGTAAAAACGGCATGGGAACCTGGCTGGCTGTCTTTGACCAGGACGGAGATGTGGTGGCATCTATTTTCCAAACGTCCGGACCATCGTCCGATAGAGCAGATCCTGGATGAACACGGAGATGAAATTTTCCAGGATGCGGACAAAGCGTTGTAATCGAGATTGATATTGACAAGGAAATTGTGAAGAAGACCTTTCACTATGCAGAGAAATACGGCAAAAAAAAGTATACGCTCTTGTATCGAATATGACCATTGCAATCGAAAGACGTGACTTCTTAAGGCGGACAGCCTGTTTTGTATGCAACCAGCAGGAAGCGGGCATCCTGTTTTCGGAGGATTACGGTGGCTGAAGCCTGAAAGAGATGGCCCGGTGTCTGGCAAAAAAAGGATCCAGTCCGCCCATATTCCAAAGATGGTGGTTACCATGGGAAGTGATGGTGCAGCTTATGCAGATCAGGAAGGAAACTGGGGCGTTTATCCAGCTATGAAGGTAGATGTGGTTGACACCACAGGCGCGGGAGATGCCTTTTTTGCAGGTGTGTGCGTAGGCCTTACCTATGGAAAAAACAATGAGAGAGGCATGTGCCATTGGTACCCGTCTTTCCTCAACTGTAATTTGTACCTCAGAGAACATTTGTCCGAGATTTATGCCGGAAGAATTTGATCTTGACAGGTAGGAGGAGAAGAATATGGAAAGTCTTATTATAGAATTGCCGGCGGCTCCGGCTCCGGTAAATCTACTTTTTACAAACAGAATTAAAAAAGCGTTTTGGAGATGACGTAGTAGTCCTTTATCACGACAATTATTACCGCAGACAGGATGGAATCCCTTTTTGAGCAGCGTGTGACTGTGAATTATGATCATCCGGATTCTCTGGAGACAGAGCTTCTGGTGGAGCATCTGAAGCTTCTGAGGCAGGGGAAAGCTATTGACTGTCCGGTTTACGATTATTCCCAACATAACCGTTCAGACAAGATCCTTCATATCACCCCAAGTCCGGTGATCCTGTGGAGGGAATCCTTCTTCTGGCAGATCCCAGAGTGCGTGAGCTCCTTGATATTAGGGTCTATGTGGAAGCTGACGCCGATGAGCGTATCCTCCGCCGGAGTTCCTCGTGATGTGGAAGAGCGGGGAAAGAGACTTGAATCGAATCATTAAACAGTACTTAAATACAGTGAAACCCATGCATTACCTTTTTATGTAGAGCCCACGCGTTCCAAGGCTGATATTGTGATCAACAGCGGAAAGAATGACGTGGCGTTTGATCTGTTTGTTTCGAAAATCAGTATGGAATTGGAAAACGGAAGCAAGGGTAATTACAGAAGATGTTTGTTGTAGGCTGTAAACATTGATGTGATGATGCGGCAGAATTAGCAAATGAAAGTTGCTGTTTACGAAATGGATGAGAATTCCGGCATAAAGAATTTTTCTGCGAAATTGGTAGATGGCAACAGATAAAAAGATACAGGAGATCAGAATGTCACAGGAAAAAAAGAGAACAGACAGCATGAGAATGCGCAGAGGTGCAGGAGGGGCAGCAGCCTCATAAGCGCAGAAAGTGCGCTACAAAGGCAGATACCCGAAGAAATTTGAGGAGAAATATAAAGAACTTCAGCCAGAGAAATACCAGGATACCATTCAGCATGTAATGCAAAAGGGAATACCCCGGCAGGCATGCATATTTCTATTATGGTAAAGAGATTATTGATTTTCTGGAGATCAAACCAGGACAGATTGGCTTTGATGCCATCACTGGGCTACGGTGGTCATACAAAAGGCCATGCTTCAGTGCCTGCAGGGACAGGGGCATATGTATGCCACTGACGTAGACCATGAGGAAAGCCAAGACAAAGAAGAGACTGGAAGATCTTTGGCTTTGGTGAGGATATTCTGACTATTAAACTTCAGAATTTCTGTACCATTGATGAGATTGCAAAAGAAGTGGGAGGTTTTGATTTCCTTCTGCTGATCTCGGCGTGTCCCTCCATGCAGATTGATAATCCCCAAGAGAGGTTTTTCCTTCAAAGCAGACGGACCTCTGGATCTGCGCCTCGAATCAGGAAGCCGGGATCAGTGCGGCAGAGCGCCTGGAACATATTACCCGGGGATGAGCTTGCAGGAATGCTTTATGAAAATTCAGACGAGCCATACTGCGAGGAGCTTGCGAAGGCAATCACAGATGAGATACGCAAAGGGGAAACCACATGAATACCACCACAAAGCTTCTGCCGTCATTGAGAAAACTCTGGATTTCCTTCCGAGAAAAAGAGAAAAAGGATACCATCAAAAAGACCTGTCAGAGGACGTTTCAGGCGCTGCGCATTGATGTGAACCGCGAGTTTGAAGTGCTTTATGAGTTTATGGAAAAGCTGCCGGGAGCACTGAAGCCTGGTGGAAGAGCGGCAATCCTTACGTTCCATTCGAGGAGAGGATAAGCTGGTGAAGAAAGCGCTGAAGGCTGGATACAAGGAGGGAATTTATTCCGATTATTCCAGAGATGTGATCCGTCCGTCAGCCCAGGAAATGCCCAGAATGGACGCGCACGGTCTACGAAAATGCGCTGGGCGATTAAATCGGAGTAAACGCGATAAATACACCTGCGCGAGTTTGGCTCGCCTATCGAGTAAATGAGACAAAAATACGCTCTGCGAGTTTTTGCTCGTTATCGCGTCAGTCGCCAAGGTTTTTTCGTGGGGCACGAACTTTTGTTTCGCCTATCGCATAATGAAAATGGGAGGAACCGCATCACTGCAGTTCCATCCCCCCATATTTTACAATCTCTGGTTCCCACAACCATATAACTTTGATATACAGCAGGAGATGCTTCTGATGACTCCCTCACTGATCTGGTGGCAGTCAAGAACATCTCCTGTTTTTCCATCCAGAAGATAGATATGTCCTGTGCTGTTGCAGTAGAGAACCTTTCCGCTGCCATCCGGATTGTATACACATACAGGTGAAGACCAGGCATAGGCAGATTCATGTTCCCAGTTTACTTTCCCGGTATTTTTATCAATGCATGCAAGTACACCTTGTGCCTGTCCACTGGTTCTGGCAACTGTCACATAAATGTTATCCGACAATTCTTCTTTTCCAACAGCGATGGTAGATTGTACACCGCCCGGAAACACTGTCCTCGGAGGAACAGTCGTAAGAGGTCTGCCAGATGATCTCTCCTGTCTCCGCATCAATTTTCCAGACAGGAACCTCTGCAGTGGTGCTGCTTCGCCAGCCCAGGCGGAAAGAGGTGCTGACATACAGGTAAAAGGTGTCCGTCCTCCACAACAAAACGGGAGTGGAGTGGAGGTGCATCCAGAATATCCTGCACCCATACAAGTTGCAGGTGGCCCAGATCCAGGCACATCAGATTGCCGCCGTTATCTGCAATAAAAAAGATAACCGTCATAGATGGCTGCGCTGTCCTCCATGCCAAGCCAGTAGGAACCTACGCTGGTACGTGTTCCGTAGTAGCGCCATTTCACAATATGATCCGGATTGACGGACAAAGTGCCTGCTTCCGGGGGCATAACTGGTATTCAGCTTGATCAGATAAAGAATTCCGTTCTCTCCTGGATAGATCGGGGTATCTGTGGCAGCATCCACAAGGGCGGAGGAATCAAAGTAGCTTAAATTTCCGCGAAGGGAAAATTCATCATTATTTCCAAAGGTATACATCACACTGCAGTCCAGAAGATTCACAACAAAGACCCTGGCAGTGCCTTCATTGCTGTCATAACCTGCGCCCACATACATAATTGGATAACCTCTGGGATCAAGTGCACCTGCCCCTTTGAAGGTGAAACCAAGGTAAAGGGGATCTCTGGTAGCCTCGCCGGTTTCCAAATCCAGGAGAAATATACATAGCCGTCCATGCAGGCATAGATCACTTCCACAAGATCGTCTTTTTCCTTTGCCCAGTCGTACATATTCATGGACTTCTTTACTTCTCTGGACCATTTTTCCATAGAGGCTGTCCGGTCCAGCCGCTTCCGGATAGGTGGCATCTCCGTAGAAGTAATAGAGCCGGTTTTTGGCTGTCCAGAGATCCTGGATTTTTCCATTTTTGATCTGTGTATTGCCATAGGCTGCAGTGTCACGGAAATTGTTTCCGCGGAAGGTGACGATTCCATCCCATCTGTGTAGCTGATTCCGGCATCGAAGGAGTGGGGATCTGTGGAGGTATAATCCGAAGTATTGGCAAGTATCTGCCCGTCCACCTCAATGTCTGTGGTTTCTATGTATAAAGATGGTCTGGTGGAATCTACGCATTTTAGGAGAAAATTTTGCCGGTCTTGCCATTGCGGCCTTTACAGCGGCAAGAGAGTTGGAGTCATCTATGTCCAGACCGCTGGCTTCCTCAACCATGGAAACTGTATTTACATTTTCCGTATTTTACGAGGAAAACTCCTCCCAGTATAATTACTGCTGCAATGATCAGGATCCCTTCGGTAAGAAGAAGTCTTCGGAAGAAATATTTTTGCTGCAGCTGCTTTTTTTCGTTTCCCTACTTTTCTTTTCATATTCTGAATCCTTCCCCTGTTCATTTGGCAAAAATTATACAAGGTATGACTGGGAAATTCAAGATGTCAAAAACTGTTTTTGGAAATTCAATTTTCAGATTTGGAAAAAGGGCGCAATCTTTTTTTTTCTTGACAGTGTATGGCCTGGCTTGTTAAAAAATATTATTTATCGTATGAAAAAGGAGGAGAAAACATGCTGAAAGTATGGATCGTAGGATCTGAAGGCCAGATTGGCGAGGCAATTAATGAAGTGCTGGATCCGTTGGAAATTGAAGTTTTGAATACAGACAAAAATGCGCTTGATATTACAGAAACAGACGAAGTTCTCCATTTTGGAGAGAGATCAACCGTCCGGATGTGATCATCAACTGTGCTGCGATCACAGATGTAGAGCTTTTGCGAGAAGAAGCCGGAGGAGGCATTTCGTGTAAACGCTTTTAGGCGCCCGTAACTTAAGCCCTTGGGCAAGAAAACAGGGGCAAAGATGGTGCAGCTTTCCACAGACGACGTTTTTGACGGTCTGGCACAGAAGCCGTACACGGAGTTTGACAATACAAACCCCAAGACTGTTTACGGAAAATCCAAGTGCGCCGGGGAGAATTATGTGAAGGAGTTTACCCACAAGCACTTTTTATCATCCGAAGCAACTGGGTCTTCGGAAAGGGAAATAACTTTGTAAACCGTGTTCTGGAGGCCGCAGATCGAGGGCAGAGCTCTTGCTGTAGCTGGGAGGATCAGTATGGTTCCCCACAAGTGCCAAAGATCTGGCAAGAATTATCCTGCATCTGATCCGCACCAATGAGTACGGAACCTATCATGCAACCTGTCGGGTGTTTGCAATCGTTATGAATTTGCAAAGGAGATACTTCGCCTTGCAGGCAAAGAGAGCAGCTGAATCCGGTACCTACCCGCAGTCTGATCTTTCTTCTGCCAGACCTGCATATGCAGTTCTGGACATTTTATCCTTCGCATTATCGATGTATATGAGATGCCTGGCTGGGAAGGATTCTCTGGAAAGAATTTATGAAAGAAAAACGGAGGGCTAAGATGAGCGCAGAAAGAAAGAAAAGAATGTAAAGAAAAAGAAGATCTTTACTTAACCAGTATGATCTTTATTGCGCTGATCGCCGAGCAATCACAGGAATGGTTCTCCATTACCTGGTGCCGGATAGCAGTGTGAAGAATGATGTGATTGTTGAAGGAGTGCTGTACGTTCTTGGGCAGGGCTTTATCCGCCTTATGAAAATGCTGGTAGTACCGCTGGTTTTCTGCTCACATGGTATGTGGAAGTATGGCTATCATTTGATACTAAGAAGCTGGGGAAATGTAGGTGGAAAAACACTTGCATTTTTATCTGGTTACAACAGCGTTGGCAGTTGCAGTTGCCCTTGGAATCGGAACTCTTTTTTGAGACCGGGAATCGGTCTTGATATGAGTAAGATCCGGGTGCGGACTTCCGATATTGAGACGATGGAGTCTACTTCTCTGGTTCAGACTATTCTCAATATCATTCCGGATAACCCCATCAAGTCCTGGCAAGCGGGGAAATGCTTCAGATCATAGTGTTTGCTTTGATCATTGGTGTGATCCTGGCAAAGCTTGGGGGAGCGTGCGGAGACCGTTTCCAATTTTATCAGCCAGTTCAATGACATCATGATGGAGATGACCATGATGGTTATGAGTCTGGCTCCTATTGAATTGTATTCAGTCTGATCGCAAGAACCTTTGCAAACATCGGTTTCAGCGCATTTATCCCGCTGGCAAAATATATGATCGGTGTTCTCCTTGCACTGGCAATCCAGTGCTTCGGCGTATACCAGATTTTGCTGAAGCTGTTCACGGGCCCGAATCCGGTGAAGTTTATCCGAAAGTTTTTTCCCGGTTATGGCCTTTGCCTTTTTCCACTGCAACCTCCAATGCGACCATTCCGCTTTCTATTGATACACTTTCCAAGAAAATCGGTGTATCAAGAAGATTTCTTCCTTTACCATTCCTCTTGGTGCGACTATCAACATGGATGGTACTTCGATCATGCAGGGGTGTTGCGGTTATGTTCGCTGCCCAGGCTTTTGGAATCCAGCTGACTCTATGGATTATATTACAGTAATCGGAACAGCCACACTGGCTTCCATTGGTACGGCAGGTGTTCCGAGTGTTGGTCTTGTAACTCTGACTATGGTATTTAATTCTGTTGGTCTTCCGGTTGAGGCAATCGGTATTATCATGGGTATTGACCGTATTCTGGATATGGCAAGAACAGCGGTTAATATTACCGGTGATGCTGTTTGTACGACCATTGTGGCTTGCCAGAATGGGGCTGTGGATAAAGAAGTGTTTAATAAAGCTGAATAAAAAAATATTGGCGTGTGTATGTGAGTTTAGACTCAGGTATGCACGTCTTTTTGTGTGGCGAAGGCGGACGCCTGGGAAATCTCCCAGTGTTTGACGGACAACGTCAGAAAAAAACACGGATTTTACTCCGTCGTCGATTGCAGGTTTCCATAAACAAACTCGCCCCTGCTGGGCTCAGACAGTGTTTATGGAACCTGCGCTATACCATAAAAATCCCGTTTTTTGACTAACTGTCCGCAACACACTGCCCATTCCCAGGCTGATTGTTCAAAATAACTATGAATTAAGTGGAAATAAACAGACGCATAACACTTGACAACAGTATAATACTGTTATATACTGTTTATATAAGGAGGAGTCACATGAAGATCATAATTAATCACTCGTCGATGCAGCCAATTTATGAGCAGATCACAGATCAGATCAAGGCGATGATCATTGATTGGACGTTAAAGGAAGAGGAAATGCTTCCCTCTGTGAGAACTTTGGCAGAAGGAGCTGAAGATTGGTGCTCTTACGGTGAAGAAGGCGTATGACTTTCTGGAGGAAGAGGGGTTCGTGGTTACAGTGCATGGGAAAGGAAGCTTTATCGCTAAGAATAACCAGGGGGCTTCTTATGGAAGAGCGGAAGCGGGAGATTGAGACAGAACTGGAGGAAGTGATCCGGAAAGCGCGGGTCAGCGGATTGTCTGAGGAAGAGATCCGGGGAACTGTTTGAGCTTATTATGGAGGAGTAGATATGCTACTGAGTTTGAAGAATTTGCAGAAGAATTATCCTGGATTTTCCCTGGATGTAAGTATGGAAATAGAAGAAGGACAGATCACCGGTCTGATCGGAGCCAATGGAGCAGGGAAGTCTACTACCTTTAAGGTTATTCTGGGCCTGGTTCATTCTGATGCAGGAGAGATTCGTCTGTTTAATAAGGATATGGAGCAGATTTCCCAAAAGAGAAAGCGGATATAGGCGCGACACTTTCTGACAGCGGTTTTCCAATTGTCTGACCGTGAAACAGATTGTGCATATTCTGACAGAGACTTATGAGAAATTTGACCGGGAGATGTTTGAGAAGCGGTGCAGCCTGTTTTCCATCCCCATGGATAAGAAAGCTTCAAAAAAAGAGTTTTTCCACAGGAATGAAAGCAAAGTTAAAAGTGCTGACAGCCACCAGCTTTGATGCCAGGCTTCTTGTTCTGGATGAGCCTACAGCCGGTCTGGACGTGATTGCCAGGGACAGCATTCTGGAACTCCTTCGGGGAATATATGGAGACGGAAGGAAGAAGTATTCTGATCAGCTCCCACATTTCCTCAATCTGGAGAGCCTGTGTGATGATATCTATATGATTGATAAAGGGACGGATCTGCTTCATGAGAATACAGATGTGCTGCTGGATGAATATGGTCTTATCAAGGCTGACGAGAAGCAATATGAATTGCTTTGATAAGCAGCATATTCTCAAGGTGAAGAAGGAGCAATACGGCTACAGCTGTCTCACAGATGAGCGTGCATTTTTTATGGAGAACTACCCGCAGCTTGCAATAGAACATTGGGTCTGTGGACAAGGTTATTACCATGATGATCAAGGGGAAGTATTATGAAAGGTATGTTTGAAAAAGACATGGAAATTATGAGGGGAAACATGAAAACGTTCATTGGCGTATATATTATAGCCATTTTTTCTGTTTCCTTAGTACTTCCGCAGGTCCTTCTTTTCTAATCAGTTATGTGTCTGTTCTGGCTGCTGTTATGGCACTGAATACCATAGCAACTGATGATATGGATAATGGTATGCCTTATATTTTTACTTTTCCTATCAGCAGGAAAGAATATGTGAAGGAGAAGTATCTGCTGGGTGCAGGGGATGGTCACGGTATTGTGGGCTGTTGCTGTTGCAATTGCAATTGGTGTAAATGCTTCCGGATATCGTATGGTGTCCTGGGAAGAACTGATCGCTTCTGCAGCTGCCGGTCTTTTTCTTGCTGTTTTCGCAAATGCGGTTGTGTTTCCGGTACAGTTGAAATATGGAAGCTCTACAGGAAGGCTGGTGCTACTTGTTCTTGTATTTGGCATCATGGCTGTAGGATGGATTGGCGTAGAACTATGCCAGAAAATGAAAGTGGATTTTTCCGGTCCCGGAAAAATCTGGGCCTGCGCATTTGGAACCTTGGAATCCCAGTCTGTCTGGCGATGCTATTTGTTCTTATGTTGCTAATGCTTCTGATTTCCTGTACAATATCCATAAAGATTATGGAAAAAGGAGTACTGATCCGGAAATGAAGAAGAATCAGATTTTTATAAAATGCGGAACTGAATATAAGGAGATGACGAAAAGAACTGCTGGAGGCGTGTGATCTGGCAGGGGAGATAGAGAAGAAGTTTGAGAAATGCGTGATTGAAGGTGCTTTCAGAAAATTCCGGGGCAGGTTTACAGCAGAATAGTGAGAAGATTATAACAGAAGCGAAGTTTGAAACAAAGAGCAGTCTTATTGACAACTTGAAGCAGAAGTGGACTGTTTTTATTCTTCGGATTCTGTGGAAAACAGAATTCAGAATTTGGTTTGTACAATATGCGGATCGGTATCAAGCCAAACCTGGTCGCCCCCCATGGAAGCTTACTACTGGGGCGGCACCACTCACCCGGAGGTAGTCGCCGGAATCGTAGAATATCTTCGGGGAAAAAGGGTTTTCCAATCTGGTGATCATGGAAGGTTCCTGGTAGGGAGATAAGACCTCCGGAATCCTACGAAGTCTGTGGTTTCAAGTCCCTCTGTGAAAAAATATAACGTTCCGTTCCTTGACATGCAAAAAGGGAAAAGGGTGTGCCTGTACAATGTGGCGATATGACCTTAAACATCGCAAAAGTGTCCTTGACCTGGACTTCCTTATTAATGTTCTGGTACTAAAAGGTCACTGTCAGACCAAAATCACCTGTGCATTGAAGAACATGAAAGCGTCTTCTCCCTAATTCTGAGAAGCGCCAGCCACGCATTAGGTTCTCATGACCCCATCGCTCACCTGGGCCTTGCTATCCACCAGATTTCATCGTGGTAGACAATATTTGTGGAGACCTGATTTCGAGGATGGCGGCAACCCCGTAGAGATGAACCGCATTCTGGCAGCTGTGGATCCGGTTCTTATGGATGCCTATGTTGCGACATGATGTACTACCAGGTAGAAGAGGTTCCCCTTACATCTAAGTGCAGATCACTTCATTGATTGAGTTTAAAGCGTTATCGGTTCATTCTTCATGATTCGAGAAATTTGGTGCAAAAAATACGAAAAAAAAAGAAAGCGGAAGCCCTTTCTTTTTGCTTAAATTTTATTGTTAAAGCTAAGCTGTCGGAAGAATCGTCGTTCACAGCTTTTTAAACCGGCTTGTTCGTATGAAGTATGTGGACTTAACTTGTTTATCCTTTTATAGCAAACTTCTACTTCGCAGGAAGATAAGTTATTTCCTCCCATTCCAAAGTCTAATTGCAAGCTTTGTTTTTTGTAATTGCAAGTTTTGATTATATAAACGCAAGCTTCGTTTTTTATAATTGCAAGTTGCGTTTATAGATTTCTAACGGTGAAGACACTTTTTCCTTAAGTCGAGTGATTCTTTTCCTTGCATGGAAGGTAACTTTCAATTAATGGCTGACGTCGTAGCAAAGTGGCTTTTAGGGTGTTTGAGTAAGAGAATATCATTATTTGTGTGCTGGAAGATAAAATGGAATATCTTATCTTTGTCGTACTTTTGCTCTATAGAAACAATCGAAAGAAGGAGAATATATGGATTTTTCAAACAAAGGTAGAACTGCCGACGGGTTCACCGCTTTATCAGTCATTCAGAACGGATTCTTCTGATGGGCTCTTGTTTTTGCTGAAAAACATAGGCTCGCTGTTGGCTGAAAATAAGTTCCGTGTTGACATGAACCCTTTCGGGATTCTCTATAATCCGCTGTCTGTCTCTGCCGCTTTAGTGGGTGGAGATATTGAAGGAAAGGTATATCAGGAGAAAGATTTATTCCTGTATAAGGAGTGCTGGCATAGTCCGATGCATCATGGTTCATTTTCCGCGAGCAATACGCAACTGAACGCGAAGTAATACTTGAG
>VOFK01002095.1_pt1 | contig 16589 bp, 21 predicted proteins | sample 5384121 | NCBI WGS metagenome assembly VOFK01 (sample SAMN12384730, study PRJNA508395) | human gut metagenome | isolation source: healthy gut J | host: Homo sapiens
GCTGGCTAACTATGGCATCACGCCCCCAATGATGTTCGTGCCATTGATCCGAATCGACAATTCCAATGCAAATTGCCTCAGTAGTAGAGATGTGCCATCGCTGAAAATCCATACTTTCAAGCTTTGTTGTGTTGTCCGTCGGAATCAGCCACCACCCTGGCGCGTCCCTCCACTGCGATATTAGTCGCCTTCAAGCGAAACGGAATATCTCAATTTACGGTTTCAGAAGATAAAAAGTGAATCCTCCGACATGCATCTTAAGAATGTTTGAAGATTAGTCTTCGTTCAGTCTTATGTATTTCAAATGCTCGAATACTCCTCGCCGTCATGTCCGCCAAAGCCGAGGTTGGTTGAAGCGGCAACATTTACATCACGCTTAACTGCTTTGTTAGGTGTATAGTTAAGGTCAAGACCTTCATCGGGTTCGTCAAGGTTGATTGTCGGCGGAATAACACCGTCATTGAGAGCCATAACAGAAGCGATAGCCTCAACTGCGCCTGTTGCACCGAGAAGATGACCTGTCATTGATTTTGTTGAGCTGATATTTGCATCATAAGCCTTTTCACCGAGAGCAGTTTTGATAGCCATTGTTTCGGTAAGGTCGTTAAGATGTGTGCTTGTGCCGTGAGCATTGATGTAAAGCTGTGCGTCATCGGCAACATTTGCCTCCTCAAAAGCAATCTTAATTGCTCTTGCAAGACCTGCACCGTTAGGATCGGGAGCTGTAACATGATGTGCATCACAAGTATTGCCGTAGCCTGAAAGCTCTGCATAAATCTTAGCACCTCTTGCAACTGCGTGCTCATACTCTTCAAGAACGAGCATGCCTGCGCCCTCGCCCATGATGAAACCGTCACGATTCTTGTCGAACGGACGGGATGCGTGCTTTGGATCATCGTTTGTTGAAAGAGCTTTCATATTCTGGAAACCTGCAATTGTGAGAGGAGCAACAACTGCCTCTGCACCGCCTGCGATGATAGCGTCAGCGTAGCCGTCCTTGATGCAGTGGAAAGCCTCACCGATTGAGTTTGTACCTGTTGCACAGGCGCTCATAACCGAAAGAGACACACCTTTTGCGTTAAAACGGATTGCAACATTGCCTGTTGCGATATTACCGATCATCATCGGAATGAAGAAAGGAGAAACCTTTCTCGGGCCTCCGTTTTCCATGCCCACTGTATTCTTAACAAAGGTCTGCAAACCGCCGATACCTGCGCCGATATAAACACCGAAACGGTTCTCGTCAATCTTGCCTATGATACCGCTGTCGTCAACAGCCTGCTGTGCCGCTGCGATTGCGTACTGTGTATATGGATCAAGCTTTCTTACTTCTTTTTTCTCAATATACTGTGTGGGATCAAAATCCTTGACTGTACCTGCGATGTGAACCTTGAGGTCACTTGTATCGAAAGCTGTGATTGTTTCGATACCGCAAACGCCGTCAACCATATTTTTCCACATTGTAGGCACATCGTTACCAATCGGTGAAATTGCGCCCATACCTGTTACAACTACTCTTCTGCTCATTATATCCTCCAAATCAATTACATTGCAAGTCCGCCGTCAACTCTGATAACCTCGCCTGTTACATAAGCGGCATCATCAGAGCAGAGGAAAGCTACTACATCTGCAACATCATCGGGAGTACCGATACGCTTTGCAGGAATCTGTGCTTTCATTGCGTCCTTTACCTTATCGGGAAGTACACTTGTCATATCTGTTGCAATGTAACCCGGAGCAACTGCATTAGCCGTAACGCCTCTGCCTGCAAGTTCCTTTGCAACCGACTTTGTAAGACCGATAATACCGGCCTTTGATGCAGAATAGTTAGCCTGACCTGCGTTGCCGGTAAGACCGACAATTGACGCTGTGCTGCAGATTCTGCCGTAACGCTTTTTCATAAAGTGCTTGTATGTATGCTTAATCATGTTGAATGTACCCTTGAGGTTTACATTGATTACAGCATCAAAATCTTTTTCGTCCATATTTAAAACGAGCTTATCTCTCGTGATACCTGCGTTGTTTACAAGAATTTCGATACTGCCGAACTCCTCAATGACCTGATCGACAACCTTCTTTGACTCTTCAAAGTTTGAAACATCACAGAAATACTGCTCAACCTTTGTGCCGTACTGTGAAAGCTCTTCCTTGGCCTTAATGCCCTCGTTTTCGTCACCAACATAGAGAATTGCGATATTAGCACCCTCTTTTGCAAGCTTTGTTGCAATTGCAAGACCGATACCTCTTGAGCCGCCTGTTACTACGGCTGTTTTATTTTCAAATCTCATTATATTATACCTCCGAACAGTATCAAAGTTCAAGTGCGTCAATATCAGCCGCAGTTTCAACCTTGAATGCCTTTACATCTCCGTTGATTCTCTTTACAAGACCTGTGAGAGTTTTGCCCACACCAACCTCAATAAAGGTGTCAACGCCGTCATTAATCATATTTTCAACAATAGTCTGCCATTTTACAGGATTCTCAACCTGTGCTTTGACAAGCGTTTTGAAATCGCCCGAATACGGCTGAGCCGTGTAATCGGAATAAATCTGAACCTTTGGCTGAGCAAAGTCAACATTTTCCATATACTTTCCGAGTCCCTCTGCGGCATCAGCCATAAAGGGAGAATGGAACGCACCGCTTACTGCAAGAAGTTTTGCCCTTCCGCCCTCTGCTTTAACTGCCTCGCAGAAAGCGTCGGCATTTTCACTTGTTGTTGCAACAACAGTCTGAGCCGGTGAGTTGTAGTTTACGGGATATGTTTTGTCAAACCTTGAGCAGATTTCTTCAACCTTTACGGGAGTAAGCTTTAACACGGCAGCCATTGCACCTGGATTTTCCGTTGCGGCTTTGTCCATAAGCTCGCCTCTTTTGCAAACGAGTCTGAAAGCCTCTTCATCGGAAAGGATTCCCGAAAAAGCAAGTGCAGAAATCTCACCGAGTGAAAAGCCTGCTACGCAATCGGGAGTGATACCCTTTTCAACAAGAGCTCTTGCGGCCGCAAGGTCGGCAGTAAAAATACACGGCTGTGTATTTACTGTCTTAGAAAGCTCCTCCATTGTACCCTCAAAGCACTGCTTTGAAGTGTTTTCTCTTATAGAATCAGCCATTTCGTAAACAGCCTTTGCGGCAGGCGAATTATCGTAAAGATCCTTGCCCATACCGCTGTACTGTGCGCCCTGACCTGAAAAAATAAATGCTATTTTACCCATTTTGTTGCTCCGTTCAAAACTTCTTCTGCCTGTGAGAACATCTCTTCAATCATTTCTCTTGCCGGCTGTTCCTTTTTCACCATACTTGCAACCTGTCCTGCAAGAACGGTACCCTGAGAAACATCGCCCTCTCTCACAGCTCTTCTGAGTCTGCCGAGTCCCATATTTTCAAGCTCCTCATCGGAAACATTAGCCGAATCGTACTCAGCCTTTGTATATTCACGGGTAAACGAGTTACGGATTACGTATTGCTCGTCGTGCATATAGGAAGCTACCGTCCGCTTCATCCAGCTGCGGAGAGAGACACCCAGGCTCAGCATCCCGTCCACGCCATCAATATCCATCTCCCGAAGGACATCGGCAATGAAGCTAAAAGCTGTGCACCAGGGTCACCTGGTCCTTATAATCCGCCAGGCGCTGGAATCTTCGCCGCCTCAATGGCGGTCTCACTCGGTCCAGGCAGGCAAGCCGGTGCAGGCCTTCCTGGCAATACTTCAGGGAGTGCCGGCACGGCCCAGTGCCGTCTCGGGGCAATGCTCTCCGTTTTATATTCAGCGCGTTCAGGCACTTCAACCAGCAGGACCGGCTTAGGTCAGGGCTGCCTGTCGTCGCGGCGTTGCGTCAAATCTCCCGCGGCTCACAGCCCCATTTCTTCCATAGCTCGCTCCAAAGAGCGCCACTGTCGAAGGCCATAGCTTCCTCTCTGGCCCAGCGTCAGCGCGTTCCAGATCTCCGCCTCGATCAAAGCCGATGACCACCACTTTGCAACCGGCGTACCCCGCAGCTTGCGGATGAGGATGCGGCCCTGTGCATCGGGCTCACACCACGGCGTTGGCAAACAGGGACGTGGCTTAGCCTTGCTATAGCGCGCTCCGGACCTGTCCGTGTAAAGGTGGCCCAGTTTCCTCAGTCGGAATAGATGGAGAGGCAGTGGTCCAGGCCCACGGTCACATGGAAGGTCTGCCCAGAGTGAAAATTATTCCAAGTACTCTCCATTTGATTCCAAGCTGGGCGGAAGTACAGTAAACACGGATAATACCGTTCCAGAAAAGTACAAATTCACAGCAGACTACTATAACAGAATTAATAATTATATCCTTTACTTCAAAATCAAATAGGAAAATCAGTAAAAAAAGTAAAATAACGCTGAGTATTGCAGTTGCAAGAAAAACCTTTAAAATTCTTGTTCCGCCATACAGCATTTTTTTTGTTTTAAATGAATTTTGCTTTTTGAATGACGGAAAAATGTTGAATACTATAAACCACAATCCGCCTAAAACGGTAAAAAGTACTGAAAAAATACTAAAATCAGCAAATTCCATAATTGCATAGCAGTTTAAAACTGCAAATATTATAATTGAATGTATTGCCGGCATATATCCCCCTTATCAAAAACAAAACGCCCCTCGGACGCAAAAAGTCCAAGGGGCGATAATAACCGCTGTTCCACCCTTTTTCACAGAATACAGACATATTCTGCCTTAAAAAAAGCCGTTTTATAACGCAAACGAAACGCCGGGTATTAACCGGACTCAAAAGGCGGTGTATTCAAAATCTGTTACAGTCCTGCTTTCAGCCGATGACAGAACCTCTCTGAGTAAGCTTTGACAATGAATCTTCCTTTTTCATAGTTTTAAAATATTTTATATTTTTATGCTAACATAATTTTTAGATTATTGTCAAGTAATTTTTTAAAAATATTTTTTTATGAATAATGATGAATTTAGTGCAGAAAATAATCTGTGAAAGGAGCGAATAAAATGGTAACGAAAAAGAATACAGTGAAATGAGTAAAAAAGCGTCCCCGAATTCCAGAAGCTGGGTTAATGTCCCCATGGCATTTTTGATCGGCGGACTAATTTGTACACTTGGCGAAGTAATTCTCAACATTTTCACTCATTACGGTGCGGAAAAAGGAAGCGGCAGGCGCATGGGCGTCTATAATACTGGTATTCCTAAGCGCACTTTTTACCGGACTGGGGAATTTACGAAAAGATTGCCAAGCATGCAGGCGCAGGAACGCTGGTACCTATCACAGGATTTGCTAACGCAGTGGTATCATCGGCGATAGAATCAAAGTCCGAGGGACTGATACTGGGTGTGGGCGCGAAAAATTTTCACCATTGCAGGACCTGTCATACTTTACGGTACAACGGCATCGGTAATTTACGGAATTATTTATTATTTCTTTATCAGGTGAGCCTAAAGCCCGCCTGATTTATTTTTTTCCTGTAATTCCAAAAATTCATCGGCAAGTTTTAAAGCGTCGTCATAGGTTTCCCAGACTGTAGCACTTTGCACGGAATCCCGCAGCGCCGTAAAGTCCTTTCATGTACCACGAAGCGTGTTTTCTTGCTTCTTTCATAGCTCTCTGTTCGTTTTTCTTGTCCGGACTGCTTCAGTATCAGACGGATATGATAAAGCATAACTTCCATTCGCTCCTCAATTTTAGGCGGAGTATACGGAAGATTTTCAAAATAGCTGTCAATTTCCCTGAAAATAAAAAGGATTTCCGTATGTGGCACGTCCTATCATTACAAGATCGCAGACCTGTTTGTTTATACATATCAAGACAGCTTTCGAGACTGTCTACGTCTCCGTTTCCTATTACGGGTACTGAAACGCTTTCCTTGACTTTTTTATAATGTCCCAGTCGGCTTTTCCCGAGTACATTTGGTCTTTGGTTCTGCCGTGGACTGCAACAGCGTCAGCGCCTGCCTGTTCCATAGCAACGGCAAATTCCACAGCGTTAACGGAATCCTTATTCCAGCCCTTACGGAATTTTTTACCGTTACAGGTACTCCCGAAACGCTTTTTACTGCTTTTTACGATTTCCGCCGCACGGTCAATATCTTTCATCAAGGCACTGCCTGAATTATTGTTTACCACTTTCGGTACGGGACATCCCATGTTAATATCCAGTATGTCAGGGGCATATGACATGCATATTTCTGTCGCTTTTTTTCATAAATTCCGGATCGTCTCCAAAGAGCTGCAAAGCCATAGGACGTTCGCCGTCTGTTACCGTGCAAAGCTCGGCAGTTTTTTGTCATTGTAGCAAAGTCCCTTTGCGGAAATAAGCTCGCTTACCGTATAACATGCACCGTACTCACGGCAAAGGGTTCTGTAGGCTCTGTCGGCGACCGAAGCCATTGGGGCAAGAGCGGCAGTCTTTTTTATTTTTACTTTTCCAATACTAAAATATTTCATGATTCTACTCCGATTTAGCTTTCTTTAAAGAAACAAGTATCTTTATAATTTCTTTTCTTAACTTTCTTGTCTCGTACATTCTACGCTTTGTAAAAAGCATAAGCAAAAATTTGTCATTTTCTTTATTTGTCATTTTCTTTGATTGCCCAAAGAAAATAACGAAAAGAAATGCCCTTCTTTCTTTGTTCACACAAAAAGAAAGAAGCAAAGAAATGTAACGACTGCGTAACCCCTTCAAACTATCACGCAAGGTACTCTCCCAAAACTGTACTGAGACGTTTTTGCCACTTGCGTTCTCCCTTAGTATCGCCCATCTTACTTGGGCGTGAATTTTATATGTTGTGTCTTGCCTTTTATTGGGAGTCCTATTAGTTCAGAAACTGTATGACGGATAAAGTTTTTCTTTGTTTTACTTTCTTTCACATGAAAGAAAGTAAAAGTACGTGTTTCTTTGGTTCGTTTCTTGTCACGAGACAAGAAATGAACAAGAAAAAAGATTTATTTCAGTTTATTTTTTATGTGAATCGGGATTATCTGTTCTGCCAATAAGATAGTCGATAGAACAGTCAAGATAATCGGCGATTTTGGCTAAGCTTATCGCCTTTAAGCATAGACCCATTATACATGTTTGAAAGGGTGTTTTTATTGAGATTAAGTTGTTAGCAGCATATCCTTTTAAATATATTCCTTTTGATTTTGCTATGTTTTTAATTATTTCTGCTGTTTTAGTGGATTCATACATAAACTGATACTCCTTTTTGTGCAAATCCATAAATTTATAAAAAATACTTGAAATCAATAAAAATATGGATTATAATATAGATAAGCTATAAAGAATTCTAAAAAATACTATTAATTTTAATTATAGCATTATTTTGGGGTATTCGTCAATGGTAATAATAAATGAAAGAGAGTGAAGAAAGTGTATAAGTCTTTGAGATTAAAAAGTCTTATGAAGCAAAGAGGAATTTCTACAGAAAAGCTTGCTTTGGATTTAAATTTAAGTGAAGAAAATATAATACTATGCCAAAATAATATATTTAATGCTGATATTGACATCTTGATACTTTTGGCGGATTATCTTGATATTTCTGTTGATTATCTTATGGGAAGAATTGATAATCCCGATTCACATAAGAAAAAAATTTGCGAGTTTTTAAAAAGTCTTTTAAGTTGATGAAATTCGGCATAAAAGTTTTTTGCTTACAAAAAGTTTTTTGCTTTTTTTTCAAAATTTTTTCTTCAATCCTCTGTTTACTTACCTGTCGAGCCTTATAAAAAAATATTCAATTAAACTAAAGACGGCATAAAAGTTTTTGCCAAGCTTTTTTTTAAAAGCGGAATTTTTAAAAAGCGGTAGAGTTTTTAAAAAAATCTGTTATAATAGTAAGGATAGATTAGTGAATAAATGGAGAAATTATTATGAAATTGCTTGCAATAGACGGAAATAGTATAATGAACCGTGCGTTTTACGGTATCAGAGCGCTTACCAATAAAAAAGGCGTTTACACTAACGCTCTGCTGGGATTTATGAATATTTACTTTAAAAATGCGGACGAAGTAAAAACCTGACTGCGTTGCAGTGGCTTTTGATCTGAGGTCTCCCACATTCCGCCATAAGGCGGTGGCGTCCTATAAGGCGAACAGAAAGGGGATGCCCGAAGAACTGGCACAGCAAATGCCTCTTATAAAAGAAATCCTGACCGCTATGGGTATTAAAATAGTTGAGTGTGAGGGCTTTGAGGCTGACGATGTACTGGGTACTCTTTCAAAAATGTGCGCTGACAGCGGAAATGAGTGCCATATTCTCACAGGTGACAAGGACAGCTTACAGCTTGTAAATGATAGGGTAACGGTACGCTTAGCTACGACTAAGGAAACAATTATTTACACTCCGGAAAAGTTTCGTGAGGATTACGGCTTTGAACCGATAAATCTGATAGATTTAAAGGCGCTTATGGGGAGACAGCTCCGACAATATTTCAGGAGTTGCAGGAATCGGACAAAAAACTGCGACCACGCTTATCACTAATTGGACTACAATAGAAAATCTTTACGAAAATCTGGAAAATGCGGGACTTACAAAAGGCGTTTTTACAAAGCTTGAAAACGGCAGAGAAGCGGCAAAGGAGAGCAAGTGGCTAGCGACTATACGTCTGGACGCTCCTGTTGACAGCAATCTAAAGGATTATGCTATCGCACAGCCTGATAATGAAAAGCTGAGTGAAATCCTCACAGAACTGGAAATGCTGAGACTTTTTGCAGAAGTTAAATCTTGAACCGTCTGAAATCAAGGAAGAAGAAAAAGTTAAGGCTACTGAAATAAGCGCCGAACAAAAAGAGTTTTGACCAACAAAAGCTGTCGGAGCTTTTAAAAAATGAAAATCTGGATTGTCTTTACAGAGATAATATTTTGCAGATATATGAAAAAAATCAGCGATGATAAGTGCTTTATTTACACAACGGAAAACGTAGAGTATATTTCAACACTTATGGCAAGCGATGTTGAAAAATATACTTTCGGGGCAAAGCCGCTTTACAAGCTGTGTTTTGCGGAGAATAAATCTCTTGAAATGATGTCGCTGGACGCTGAAATCGCCGCATATCTGCTTGACCCGTCCTCTGCTGAATACAGTATTGAAAAAGCTTTGCCTGCGCTACGGCTCGCCATATTACAGCTCTGCCGGAGAATGGGCGGATATAGTTAGTTTGCCGGAGCTTTGCGCAGTGCTTATAAAGGAAATTGATTCACAGGGTATGACTGAGCTTATGTATGGAATCGAACAGCCGCTGACAGAGGTTTTAGCTTCAATGGAGTATACGGGAGTAAAAGGTAGATGTAGAGGGTGTAAAAGCGGTTCGGGGAAACTCTTACAGACGAAATTGAAGGAATTGAATCTCAGATTTATTTTATGTGCGGTAAGGAATTTAATATAGCGTCCCCAAAACAGCTTGGTGAAATACTTCATGAAATGGGACTTCCCTTAAAAAAGAAAACCAAAAACGGTTTTTCTACCAATGCGGAGGTACTGGAAGAGCTGCGTGACAAGCACCCCGTAATCGACCTTGTTCTCCGTTACCGTCAGCTTACAAAGCTTAATTCTACCTATGTGGAAGGACTTCTCAAAACCGTTGAATCGGACGGCAGAATCCATACGGTTTTCAAACAGACTGAAACAAGAACAGGCAGAATTTCTTCAACTGAACCGAATATGCAGAACATTCCTGTAAGAACCGAACTGGGACGTGAAATGCGTAAATTTTTCATTGTGCCCGAGGGAAAACTCTCCTTGACGCCGATTACAGTCAGATTGAACTTAGAATAGTAGCGCATATTTGTAATGATCCGGTAATGATAAAGGGCTTTTCAGAGGGAGCTGATATCCATACCTCCACTGCGGCGCAGGTTTTCGGTCTGCCGGAGGAAATGATAACGCCTGAAATGAGAAGTGCGGCAAAGGCTGTCAATTTCGGAATTATATATGGTATCGGAGCATTTTCACTTTCAAAGGATATAAATGTAAGCGTTTATGAAGCAAAAAAATATATAGACGATTATCTTCACAATTTCCCTAATGTAGAAAAAAAAAAATTTATGAATGATACCGTTGAAAATGCAAAGAAAAACGGGTATGTTACCACTATGTTCGGCAGAAAGCGTTATGTACCGGAGCTTTCCGCTTCAAATAAAAAAAACATGCAGGCGGCAGGCAGAAGAATCGCAATGAATACGCCTATACAAGGAAGTGCGGCAGATATAATTAAAATAGCTATGGTAAGAGTTTACCGCCGTTTAAAAGAGGAAGTGCCTGATGCAAGACTGATCTTACAGGTACACGATGAACTGATAGTTGAGTGCGATGTAAAGGACGCCGAAGCTGCGGGAAAAATTCTTTCCGAGGAAATGACAAATGCCTGTGAGCTTAAAGTACCCCTTACTGCCGACGTAAACAGAGGTGACAGTTGGTATGAAGCTAAAGGCTGATATTATAAAATGCGGATTTGATGAACTAAAAAAAATTGCGGAGATTGAAAGTAAGTGCATTCCCGACGGTTGGTCGCTGAAAGCCTTTGAGGACTGGTTTGAAAGAAAAAAACTGTAGTCTTTGCGGCGGTATGCAGCGAAGAGATAATCGGATTTGCAAACGGTTCATGGGTTCTTGACGAGGGAGAACTGTTAAATATTGCGGTTTTGGAAAAAATACAGACGTCAGGGATTAGCTGAAATTCTCCTTAAAACATTCGAGGATTTTTTTTACTGAAAAGAATATTACCGTAATTTATTTGGAAGTCAGGGAAAAAAAAAATCAGTCTGCACTGTCTTTTTTATGAAAAACATGGTTTTATCAAAAACGGATTCAGAAAAAACTACTACAGAAATCCTAATGACAACGGAGTTCTGATGATGAAAAAAATAGGTGATAAATATGCTTATACTGGGAATTGAAAGCTCCTGTGACGAAACTGCGTGGCGGCAGTTTCCGAAAACGGGACGAAAATACTTTCCTCGGTCATATCTACTCAGATCGAGGAACATAAAAAAAATACGGCGGAGTAGTACCTTGAAATTGCCTCACGCCGTCATTGCGAGAATATACTGGGAGTTGTTAAAAAGTCTCTTAAGGACGCAGGAAAAACGCTTGACGAAATCGACGCAGTCGCCGTGACATACGCCCGGGACTCATAGGCGCCCTTCTGGTGGGGAGTAAATTTCGCCAAGGGACTTGCCATGGCGTCGGATAAGCCTCTTGTACCTGTGCATCATATATCGGGTCATATTGCCGCAAACTACATTGCTCATTCGGACCTTAAACCGCCTTATTTGTGTCTTGTGGCAAGCGGCGGTCATTCTCACATTGTTGAGGTACTGGATTATACAAAGTTCCATGTTGTGGGACGTACCAGAGACGATGCGGCAGGAGAATGCTTCGACAAATGCGCAAGAGCAATGGGATTTCCGTATCCCGGCGGAGTACATATAGATAAGGCTTCCGTTTCGGGAAACAAGGATGCTTATGAGCTTCCCCCGTCCAAAGGTTACGGGGAAGCGAGTTTGATTTCAGTTTTTCAGGACTTAAAACTGCTGTAATAAATCTGCTTCACAATTCACAGCAGAAGGGTATTGAGATAAATAAGAACGACTTAAGTGCGGGTATTCAGTATACTATATCCGATATACTCTGTGAAAAAAACCATGGCGGCGGCGGAAATGCTGGGATATAAGACTATTGCCGTGGCAGGGGAGTGTCTGCAAACAGCGGAGTAAGAGCGGCATTTGAAAAGGTGTGTGCTGAGCGTGACATGAAGCTTTATCTTCCTCCTTTGAACCTATGCGGCGACAATGGAGCAATGATCGCCTGTCAGGGGGTATTATAACTATCTCGACGGACAGCGTGGGGACGAGAGTCTTAATGCAGTTGCAACTCTTTCCCTGGAAGAATCTGACTTACTTTTTTGAAAAAAAGTAAGCAAAAAAACTTTTAAATCGTGTTTAGTTAACTGGTAAATTTTTTTTATAAGTCTCGACAAGTAAATAAACAGAAAATTAAAGAAAAAAAATTTTGAAAAAAAGTAAGCAAAAAAAACCTTTTATGCCGAATTTTATTGACTTGATTTTCTTTTTAAAAACTCGCAAAGCAGCTGAGGCTGGACAGATAAGTTGAAAAAAAAGGGCGGTCAATGACCGCCCTACAAAAAAATCCAAATATTACGATGAAGTTAATATTTTCTTATGTGAATCAGGATCATCAGTTCTTCCCATAAGATAATCAACAGAAATATCAAGATAATCCGCCAAAAGTATCAATACGTCAATATCGGCATTAAATATATTATTTTGGAATAGTATTATATTTTCTTCACTTAAATTTAAATCTAAGGCAAGCTTTTCTATAGAAATTCCTCTTTGCTTCATAAGACTTTTTAATCTCAAGGACTTATACACTTTCTTCACTCTCTTTCTTTTATTGTCACCATTGACGAATACCCCAAAATAATGCTATAATTATAATTAAGTATCTATTTAGGCATTTAAACCTTTTCAATAGCTTAAATATATTATACTCTCACTTTTATGAGAAAATCAAGATTATTAATAAAAATTTGTATAATTGCACAATCCTATAAACTCAATTTTATGAGATTTATATAAAAGAGGTTAATTTATGTTTTGGGATCGATTTTATAATTTATGTTTAAAAAAGGGCATAAAACCAAATCCATTAGGAAAAGAAATTGGCATATCATCGGGCATTATAACAAAATGGAAGAATGGTGCAATTCCTAATGGTGAAAATTTAATTAAAATTGCAAACTACTTTGATTGCTCCACTGATTATCTTCTTGGAAGAACAGATAATCCCGATTCACATAAAAAATAAACTAAAATAAAATTTTTCTTTTTCTGACTTTCTTTGCTTGTGCAAAGAAAGTAACAAAGAAACACACTTCTTTTTTTTGTTCACACGAAAAAAGAAGCAAAAAATGTAACGACTGCATAATTGATAGTGAAAAATCACGCAAGGTACTCTCCCAAAACTGTGCTGAGACGTTTTTTTTTGCCACTTGCGTTCTCCGCTTAGTATCGCTCATCTTACATGGGCGTAAATTTTAAATGTTACGTCTTGCCTTTTACGTGGAGACCAATTAGTTCAGAAACTGTATGACGGATAAAATTCGGCACTTTATGTGCCGCAAGCCGCCCACGGCGTTTGAGTGGGCGCATTTTTTGTTACTTTCTTGTTGCAAGACAAGAAAGTTAAGAAAAAGAAGCTTTAAAGAAACTTGTTTGCTTTTTTTTGGGCAATCAAAGAAAATGACAAATATGTTTTTGCTTACGCTTTTTAAAAGCACAAAAAAAGAAATTATAAAGCTTAATAAATAAAGTACACGACTGGAAAACAGTTGTCCTTTATTGAAAAAACAATGAAAAATTGTTATAAATTTCACAAATCAAAGGAAATTCTATTGACAACTATTTCAAAAAATATTATAATATAAAAATGAAACAAAAATTTTTAAAGAATAACTGCATTATTGCAGAAAAATACATACAATAATAAATATGCAGTTAAATTATCAAGGAGGATTATTACCATGTCACTGACAAAGAACCCCAACGTTTTAAAATGGGTTGAAGAAATGACAGCCCTTACAAAGCCTGATAAGGTAGTTTGGATCGACGGAAGCAAAGGAGCAGATCGACGCTCTTAAAGCGGAAGCAATCTCAACAGGCGAAATGATTGAACTCAATCAGGAAAAGCTTCCGGGATGTCTGTACCACAGAACTCTTCCAAACGACGTAGCAAGAGTTGAAGACAGAACTTTTTTATCTCTGCAAGAATAAGGAAGACGCAGGTCCGACAAACAACTGGATGGATCCGGACGAAATGAAGGCAATGCTGACACCTATGTATGACGGTGCTATGAAGGGCAGAACAATGTATGTTATCCCTTACTCAATGGGTCCTATCGGCTCTCCTCTCGCTAAGGTAGGCGTTGAAGTTACTGATTCTATCTACGTTGTTCTTAACATGAATATCATGACAAGAATGGGTAAACAGGCTTTTGAAAACCTCGGCGACGAATCAAACGATTTCGTTCGCGGTCTGCATTCAAAGGCTGACGTTGATCCCGAAAAGAGATACATCGTTCAGTTCCCTGAAGACAACACAATCTGGTCTATCAACTCAGCTTACGGCGGTAACGTACTGCTCGGCAAGAAGTGCTTTGCACTCAGAATCGCTTCATATCAGGGCAAGAATGAAGGCTGGATGGCTGAACATATGCTTATCCTCGGCGTTAAGAAGCCCGATGGTGACATCAAATATATCACAGCAGCATTCCCCTCAGCTTGCGGTAAAACAAACCTCGCTATGCTTATTCCTCCCGAGGGATACAAGAAGGCAGGCTATGAAGTATTCACAGTAGGTGACGATATTGCATGGATGAAGCAGGGTCCCGATGGCAGACTTTACGCTATCAACCCCGAGAACGGCTTCTTCGGCGTTGCTCCCGGTACTAATGAAAAAGTCTAACTACAATGCGCTTGCTTCAACAATGAAGGACACTATTTTTTCACAAACGTTGCTATCAACAATGATGATATGACAGCTTGGTGGGAAGGTCTTGACAAGAATCCTCCCGAGAATGCAACAGACTGGAAGGGCGAACAAGGTAAACGGTAAGGAATTTACTGCTAACGGAAACAAGCTTGCTCATCAAACTCAAGATTTACAGCTCCTGCAAAGAACTGTCCTTGCATTTCACCTGAATTTGATAATCCGGCAGGTGTTCCGATCTCAGCTATCATCTTCGGCGGCAGACGTGCTTCAACAACTCCGCTGGTATATCAGTCATTTGACTGGACACACGGAACATACATGGGTTCCGCTGTATCTTCAGAAACAACAGCTGCTGCAACAGGCGCTGTAGGCGTACTGAGACATGACCCAATGGCTATGAAGCCGTTTATCGGATACAATGTAGGCGATTACTGGGCACACTGGCTCGAAATGGGCGAAGAAGCTCGGCGATTGACAAGGCTCCTAAGATTTTCAACGTTAACTGGTTCAAGCAGGACGAGAACGGCAACTTCATCTGGCCCGGTTTCGGCGACAACATGAGAGTTCTCGACTGGATCATCAAGAGATGCGAAGGAACTATCGACGCTGATGAAACAGCTATCGGATATATTCCTAAGAAGACTGATATCAACGTTGAAGGTATCGAAGACGAAGTTACACCTGAAATCATGGATAAGCTTCTTGCAGTTGATAAGGATCTCTGGACTAAGGAAATTGCAGAAATGCGCAGATACTATAAGGAAGATATCGCTGATAAGGGCGGTAAGGTACCTGAAGCGCTTATCAAGGAACTTGACAAGCTTGAAGAAAGACTTGCAAAATAATAAAAATATCAATCAAATAACTGCAAAAAAATCTCCTATGGTAAATCCATAGGAGATTTTTTTTGGGAAATCGAAAAAATTTCAAACGCTTTCAAGTATAATTTTAGAAGAATCTTTCTCCTCTCAGAGCTATAACAGCTCCTCTTATAAGATATGCTACAGGATCTCCCGAAGGACTTTTTTGCAGACACAAAACTTCAGTACCCTCAATTAAACCTATATCCTGCAAACGTCTCCTCATAGAACCGTTTATTTTTAAGCTCTGCAACACGTCCTGAACTGCCCTCATTCAGGGAAGAAAGCGTTTTTATATTATTTATCATAATGAAAACTCCGTTGCTTAAGTATTTAAAGCGGACAAATAATTGCAGTCCGCTCATTATTATAATATTCCCTCCGGAGCTAACAGGTTACAAACAATTGAAAATTACTCAATTCAACATTAATTAACAAAAAACGGACTTGAAAAATTCAAGTCCGTCACTATTATTTTTTCTTCTTGAACCGTTTTTACGTTCTGTACTGCGTTTAAGAGCACAAATTTTCTCTTCGCTGTTCTGCTTAAAACGAGTCAGCATTTCCTCAAAGCCAAGCTCCGACATAGGAGGCTTTTTCTTAGGCTCCCAGACGCGTTAGGTCTGCGTTCCTGACGCTTTGCGGGTTTAAGAGTTTCCTCAGTATTTTCAGTTGCTTTCTTTATTGAAAGACCGATTTTTCCGTCCTCGCCGATATTAAGTACCTTAACCTTGACTTCCTGATTTTCAGTAAGGTAATCCTTAACGTCTTTAACAAATGAATTGGCTATTTCGGAAATATGTACCATACCCGTACCTGCGCCTTCAATTTCAACAAATGCACCGTACTGAGCTATTCCTTTTTACTTTACCGTCATATATTTTACCTACTTCGAGCGCATAATAATAAAAATCCCCTGTTAATGAAAATTATAAAAGCTTAAAAAGCTAGTTTCTTGATGTATCATAATATCTTCGTTCATCCGGATATGCATAATTCATATCTTCAATAGCCAGCTTTTTTCATGTAAGCGTTCATATCGTCGTCTTCAAGAATCCTCTGCAACTCAACATTTTCAGCTTCGACTTCTTCCGTCTTATTGACAATAGAATTAAGTTCCTTCTGCATTTCCGCCAGACTGGACTGAGTAATAATAATAGAAATTATACATCCGATCACAGCGGCAATAATAATAAGCTTGCTGATAAGGCTAAACATGCCCTTTTTTCGTTTTTCTTATAGT
>VOFK01003826.1_pt1 | contig 16581 bp, 21 predicted proteins | sample 5384121 | NCBI WGS metagenome assembly VOFK01 (sample SAMN12384730, study PRJNA508395) | human gut metagenome | isolation source: healthy gut J | host: Homo sapiens
TTCCAACAGCGGAAAAAGTCTACATACGTACTGTGTTTTTCCCCATAAAAATACACAGCTTTATCTTCCAGAGGAAAAATAAAATCATGCCAACGGGCCATTTTCCTTGTTCTCCGCCGTATTCTCTCTTTTCCTATCAGTTCATAACTTTCGGGTAATATCCGCACATTCAATGGGTCGCCCGGCTTCATATAAAATGTATAACGATTCTGAAATACCGAAGAGGAAGTACCCAACACGAAATACCCTTCCTGCTCTGGGGTAAACGTCATCTGGTAACTACCGTCTTCTCCTAACGCAGAAGTGGCCACTTCCCGACAAGTTACCGCCTTCTACAATCTTGAACATTTTGACTGCTTTTTGGTTTTACCCCTTTCCCACACGCCACTGACAGAAGATGTTTGGGCAAACAAACTTCCTGCACAGATAAACGCAGGAAGGATCATTAATAATAATTTTTTCATGGATTATTCATTTTGAGTATATATATAAAAATCTTTTGCAAGAATAGTACTTCGATTTGCTACCATATTATTCAGTCCGATATAGCGGGCATTCACAGGTTCGGCAAACTTGAAGTACATGTGTTCGCATCGGCTGGGAAGTGCTATTGAACCGAGGCTCACCGAAAGACGGGTAGCATTATAGAGTTCCTCTCCGGCATAAGACAAGTCCATGCTTGCAGGAGACATCGAGCTATTGTTCGCCCTGAGATATATTCCGGTGATATTGCGAACTTCATGTCCCAAATCGATTGTGACACTGGCCGGAACATCCAATACCCAGAAACCTCCTTCGAACATACTTTCCCAACTGCCTTGAGTAAATTTATATTCTTCCGACAGGGCTTTATAACCGCTCCTTTCTGTCTGTCGCACACCAAACGCAGTATCATCGCTTTCAAGCGTGTACCCACCGGATACCGAATTCACTACTAGATAATATACATCTGTACGCATAGTCTTGACAGGCTCTGCCGCACCCGGTGACGTAACCGATTTTATCTTTATGGGGACAAGATAATTATCACCCGCAAACTGCGACGTCTCTCCCTTATAGGCGATATGTCCCGTAGCCGTTGTACTGCCGGCCGGTAACGCAACATCGGCCAATTCCCAGTCACTCACGGCAAGGGTTTTGGCTTGTCCCATATTTGCTATTGAAAGCTGCTACCAGACTATTGTCTACTTCCAGCCCGATATTTATATCATTGTCTGACGCAATATAAGCCATAAGCGGCAGATCGTATCCGGTGAAACTTTCGTTTCCTGCAACCATCACACTGTTTTTACCTTCTTCAAATCCCACACCGTTCTCCTGTGTCACATCCAACGTCAGATAAGAGACTCTTTTACTGTAATCTACTTGTGCATCATAGCCCGAAGCCGAAGTGATACGCACCGGCATGATGTATCCGTCCATACTGGTAAACCCCGTCCAAAGGCCGGGTCAAGGCAACGGTAAGTGTATCTGCAGATTCCATACTTCCCTCGGGAATGGTCAGGGTCGATTTATTCAACCTGATCCAATTACTTGCAAACCGGTGATAGGATGTTTCATTTTTCTTATTGTATACATCTACCAACAATGTATCAATAGTAACTTTCACCGTCAAATTGCCACCTGCCGGAGAAGTACAATTGACTACCAGTTTGGCAACCAATGTATCCATATTGGCAACCTTACCTTCTACTGTACGTTGGGCATTGAAAAGCAAGTGAAGCATACTTATCGCTGATAAATACTTTGTTAGAAAGCTTCAGCAGCTGTCTGTTTCTCATAATTGTTGATGTCATCCGTGCATCCTGCAAAAAAGCTGCATGAACTGCAAGTCACCAGTAACAGACATATTATTTTTCTAAGTTTCATATTTTTCATCTTTCTAAATCGTTTAAGGTTTATAATCCATACCTACTATCTTTCCAAAACCTTTCCACGACATCTCTATCGTTTCATCATCATTCACCTTGTGCGTCGCTATGGCAAGTGCACCGGAAGAAGCATTCGGCATGGAATAGAAGTCTATTCTGCCTCCTTCATCCTTTCCTAAGGAACTGTTGTAGGTAGCGATTCCCAAATATTTACTGCTTGTACTGGGAATCATAAACTTTAAAGCGGTTATTTCATTGTAACCTTCGGGAAGAACCGCATCCGTTATTTCTCTAACCACTGCATTGCTACCCGATACGTCGGCATAAAACACCCGGTTATCTTCAGTTGCATAATAGATAAACGCATTGTTGGGTTCGGGAGCGGCAGCAATAAATTTGGCATGGTCAATGCCGGTAGACGCATCAAATATACACGTTCTCAATTTATTATCTTTCGTCACCAAAGCAGTAGTGTTAGACGGTAAACTATACTCAATATATTTAAATGTACCGTTGCTTTGTTTCAGAAAAGCAAAAGAGGTCATTTTACTTATAGTGGTATAGCGTTCGCTCATATACAGCAATCCTTCATTTTTATCATTAAAGTTGAAAATATGGTCGGAAGACTCATCCAGAAAATCTTCGGTAAAGAAGAACGATGTACTGAAATCACTGGAAGAAAGAACGGTATGTAGTCTGGCAACTGAATTTATTTTGTTCCTGATTGAAAAACATAGTAATTCTGCTGCCACACGATATAAACGGAGCGGGTTCATAACGTTTACTATCGTATACGGTATTCCCCGTACGATAAGCATTCATCGGATAGGAAAGAAGTAGTAGACAGGATAAGTGTTGTGCAAATACCAATTCCCCTGTCCGTTATCATCTTTCATATACATATATATATGCGGTTTTTATATTACCATTCAAAGCAAAATAACCCACTTTCATCTTTTTCCGCTACAATAGGCCGCCCAACTGATACATAGTCTTGATGAAGAGGCGAACCATTTTCCACGGAACTGGATATATCATACGAAGGATCCCAACTGAAATCTGCTACTTTCAAACGTGTCGTATAATGGTCGGTCAGCAAGTAAACCGAACGATTAGAACCATCCGGCTGATATGGATGAGGAGCAGTAGGGTCAGCAAAGATATTGAGTTCATAAGGTTTCACCCCTTCACGTTGCAGGGAAGGTGCGGTAGAAGCCAGTATATTATACTTCGGTATATATTGATTCTGGGAATTCTGAACGATCATTCCCATATCAAATCCATCTTCTTTCTCATACAATAAGACATATCCCTTGTTGAAAGTTCCCGCTACTCTTATACTGAAAATTTGTCGGTAAGCAATATCCGTCACTTTGTTTTTTTGCTTCGAAGGCACAAGTATAAGTACTATTCGGAGATCCGATAGGATCAGCTATAACAAAATCAAAGTCTTTACCCTCCTGCAATACATTCCATGCAGAACCGCTTTTATAATACCACGTATAATCCAGATTGTCCGTATTACCCGAAGTTGTATTGAGTTCAGGAGTAATCAACAACCGTTCTCCTACTTCCACTGAATAACTCTCCTGAATGTTAGCAATTTCTGTCACCCGATTGATTGCCTCATAGTCATAATTGCCCTTGTCTTCATTACACGCAAACAGAGACAGTATCCCGGCACATACAATTATTATCCGTAAATCTATTATATATTTCATATCCGTCATCTTTTATTGAATACTCGGTAGAGGAGTCTTGACCTCTTCACCAAACTCATCCACCAAAGGTTCTCCATGTTCTTCTTTATATTTTACTAAGTAACGATTAATCAATGAAATCATTCCAAAAAAACTTCCCTCGAAAACGTTTGGTAAACGTTTCCTTACCCGTCGGGTCGTTATCTTCGGGATCAATCTCAAAATATTCTCTAGTCACTCCGCAAGCCTCATATATCACATTCATTTTTGCATTACTGTATGCGCCGAATGTACTTTCTAAGGTCATCGACGAATAAGAAGCCGCCCATAAACTGGGTTTTTCAGCCAGTGCCGTAAAATAAATACTATAAATCAATCCGTTTCGATTGTTTCCTTTATCATATCTGGACGTTGAATAATCCGTATGAAAGTTTTCATTCGAAGCCAACCGGATACGGGCAAACAACATTTCATTATCAACGGCTTCCGTACGTTTCAGCCTTACTTCCACATTACCAAAGATTGAGTTGGCAGGTAGATACGCAGACAAAATCTCTATATCTTCTCCTTCTGTGGCTGTCGATTCTTCAGGTATCATCACTACTTTTACCGCCCGGTCTGTTTCCGAAACTCGTCCCATTAGTTTGATAGGAATCTTAATGATACTGTCGTTTTTCAACGGCCTGTCATATCCCATATTAACAGTGATCTGATCTTCATTTTCTCCAAAGTCGGAAGAGGATGCATCAGCATATTTAAAATAAATTCGAGGAACATCTTCATAAGTCATTAAATCCTCGTCAGCGCAAGATACCATTCCTATCCCAAGAAATAGAAATGTATAAACACACCATTTAAAACTGTTTCTTTTCATATTGAATTTATTTTTAAAGACTAAATTATATATCTGTTTCAATATTCGGAATAGGTATATTATACATTGCACTGGCATTTACTGCCACCGAAGTTCCTCCGTATCCGGGAAACATCTGATCGCTCTTCATCCGCTTATGATAAAAATAAACTTGCCCTTCCCCATAAAACTCCTTATAATATTCACTCTCTATGTGGGAATAGAATTGTTCATCCATATCATTCTCCGTCAAGTAATAAAAGCTAGTCTCCGGAATGCCTCTATGAGAAGAAACAGTGTTCAATAGTTCGGCAGCTGTCTTTTTATCACCATCTTTCAAGGCTGCTTCCGCCTGAATATAATACATTTCAGTAACACGAATCAACGGTTGGAAATCGACCAACGCGGGAAGATTACTATTGGCTGAAATATTAAACTTGTTAGAGATGTAGGTACCATTTTGCGAATAGGAGACAGAACTTCCTCCCTGGTCGTTACTTTCCGTCCACTGCCGGGCACGGACATCTATTATTGCTTTTTCAGGTTATCACCAAAAAACCGGAATAGATGTTTTGAACCAAATTATCACGGTCTACTGCATATAAATCGTTTATATCCGTTTTATTATAAAAGGAGTTATAATTGGAAAGCATATCCGGATTGTTGATTCCAAAAACTACTTCATTGAAGAAAGAGTAATCCATATTGGCAAGTACGGTTGTAACATTTGTCCATGAGAACACTTTTCCTTTTTCCCCTATCTGATCAGTCACTACCTTGGCTGCTATAGCCGCATTCTTATAGTCTCCTATATATTGCAATACACGGGCTTCGAGCGCTTTCACCGCATAATAATTCATACGTCTGTTACGATTCTTATAAAAATCACTTATCAGCTCCTTACTAATAGCAGAGTCATCAGACAGAATAGGGTCAGCAGCCAACAACCGTTCCGCCTCACGAATATCCTCCAATAAATAATCCAAATATTCATCGGCAGTGGAGTACACATCTTCTTCATAACCGACATGATTCAGTATCATATCCGTAGTTCTACTATACGGCAAAATCTTATTGATATTCGAACGATCTTCCCATCTGGGGCCGAACAAACGGAAAAGGTCAAAATGAAGATAAGCCCGTAATCCGTATGCCTCACCCATCAATACATCTTTATTGTTACTACCGATAACAGCAGTCGATCCCTCCATGCTTTTCAAAAAATAGTTGATATTGAGAAGCGTATTATATCCGCTTTTCCATATATCGGCAAATATGCTTTCAGCTGCTCCATACTCTTCGGACCGTCCGTTACAGAGGAAAAACAATGTGGCAGACAATTTATTTCCCGACGGTTGTGACGGAGGATAGGTATAAAAGTGCCCCATTGCGTCCAGAGCAGTCTGAGATAAATTCGCCCCGTAAAGGGAGGTAGATATTAATTGCCTGTAAAGCCCGTTTAAAGCTCCATGAATACCTGCTTCCGTTTTATACTGGTCTTCTTCCAATACCTTGTCCTTCGGTGCCACATCCAGAAAGTCGCTACAGGAAGTAAAGAAGCCTATGGCTACTATATATAATAAATGTGATATATTTCTTTTCATACTTAATTCTATATTTATTCGTGTATTGTTATCGTTAGAAACGAGCACTTAATCCGAAAGATATGGCTCTCTGGAACGGATAGTCCGTTCCTCTTTCCCGTTTCATTTCGCTCAAGTCGAAGAAATCATTGAATGAAACATTAAACCGCAGGTCTTTCAGGAACAAACGCTTAATCCATTCGTCTCTGGAAAAATCCCAACTGATACGTGCACTTTCGCCACGCAGATAATTGTCGCGTTGAACAAAGCGAGATGAAATCGGAGTCTGGGTAGTTAATGAAATACCCTTGAACTTGTGATACATCACCGGCATTCTGCCATCTGCTATACAAAGCACGCTTATCCTGATTATAAGCAATGTTCGATGCAGAAATATTTTCTACCTTGTTAAACAAAGCCGAGTTGAATGCAAACGAACCTAAGTTATAACGTAAGTTGACACTTGCCTGCAAATTCTTGTAAGTAAACGATATACCGAATACACCCCGTATTTTCGGATTGGTATCGGCTATCTTCACACGGTCGTCAGCATTATAATCGAATGTAGGAGTTCCGTTCTTGGTGAGAAATACTTCCTTACCCGTTGCCGGATCGATGCCTAACGAACGAACTGCAAAAAGGGCAGTAGGACTTTCACCATCCTGATACTGTATCATTGAGTTTACATTCAACTTACTATCTACCGAAGAGTCTTTCTTATAGGCATCGTTCAAGTTAGCTAGAGAACTTCTCCAAATCCTCCATATACAGATTTATAAGTATTTCCGTTCAAACGGAAGTTCAGCATAATGCGCTTTTCCAGATTTCGTATAGCATACCAACTCACATTAAACTCAAAACCATTAGTATTCAAATGACCGAGGTTAATGGGTAAAGTAGACAAACCGCTGGAAGGCTTTTTGCTGAATAGATACTACCAATGGATTGGTATTTGTATGATAGTAGTCCATGGTCAACAACAAACGATTATCCCAGAACATAAGATCAATACCCACAGAGGTCTTCTTTACAACTTGCCACTCCAAATTAGGATTGGCATAACCGGACAAATAAGAAGCAGTACCGAAAATATCGCTACCTGCATAATAACTATATACATTACTTGTCAGGTTACTGACATTCTGATTACCGTTACTACCAAATGAACCACGTAATTTTAATTCCTGCATCCAGTCCCAGTCCTTAGCAAATGATTCCTTGCTGACATTCCAACCGGCCCCTACCGACCAGAATGTCTGGAATTTCTTATCGCGCCCGAAAGAAGTGGAACCGTCACTCGAAAGACTGGCATCAAACAAATAACGATACTTATAGTTATAATTGAAAGTCCCCAGAAAACTTACTCCACGACTAATGCTTTTCGCTATATCCGGGTGTCGAATTTTCTTTTAAAGGAATAAGCAAAAAAAGAAGGAATGGCACCTACTCCTTTCGGAAAACCGGTAGCTACAAATGACTCGGTATTTGAAGAAGTAGACCTGATTTCAGCGCGGCCATTGAAAGTCAGATTATGATCATTCAAAGAAAGTGCATAAGCGATACCGGTATTCATGGTATAACGCCAACTTCTGGATTTCGATGAGGAATATTCACCTTGTTTGGTATAATCCGACGAAGCATACTTCGTATGAGCCGGATCGGTGAAGTTCATATTGTCAGTGTTGGTTGTATTCAAACTCATTGAGGCCGTCCAACGCAGATTATCAATAATATACCAATTAAGGTTTGTGTTATTAGTAACGGACAGTATTTTAGATCTGTTTTCGGAAGGCAACATAGCATTGTAATATGGATTAGTAGCTGTTATATCGGCATAATTCGCACGTTTATACACATCCAGATCACGAGGGATAGTACCGTCTTCATTAGTAACCGGATAATAAGGATTAGCATTTACAAACTCTGAAAAGGAGCCCCATGCACCATTATTTCCATTTGTTATGTTTTTACATTCAAGTTATTCGAAATATTAAACTTGTTTTTACGGTAAGTCATACGCATATTTCCTCCGAATGTCTGGCGAACAGAACCTTTCATAACTCATTGGATATCTTTGAACATAGCACCTATCTGATACAGGAATCCTTTGTCACCTCCTGACACATTCAATGAATGAGATTGTGTGACGGCAGTTTGGATAGGTACTTTCAACCAGTAAGTATCTACTCCTCTTCTCACATTCTCCAAAGCCCGCTGATATTGTGCAATGCTTTCTCTGTTGCCTGACCAGTCATTCAAATCACCATAACGACCGGCCAAGACTTCAAATTCCAGTTTTTCGGCAGCATTCATCATGTTGTAAACACTCAAGTCGGCCCATGCCACTTGCGCATCTCCACTATAATTGATCATCACTTCACCGGCTTTGGGTTTAATAGTTTCTACAACCACCACGCCGTTTGCTCCCTTTGAACCGTAAATGGCAGTGGAAGCAGCATCTTTAAAAGTAAAGTGATAGATTCAATTCTATTGATATCCAAATCATTAATCTCTTGCAGGCTAGATTCAAAACCATCCAAAATAAACAGAGGTTCATTGGGATTGGTCGTCGTATCATCATAAATTCCGGAAATAGTCATCGTAGTACCACCACGCATGGTAATTCTGGACATGGTATTAGGGTCGGACCCCCATCGACATATCATCAGCAACTACGAAAGAAGGATCCAACGTTTTTAAACTTTGAAGCACATTAATATTACCCACAGCCTTCAGTTCCTCCTGATTGACTGTCCTATACGAACCGGTAAACCCCATTTTATTACGTTGGATAATACCTGCCTCTACTACCACTTCATCCAATGCTTTGGTATCGGTTTTCAGTACCACCGACATCTGGGGTTTCGGAGATAACGATTGGGATTGCATGCCTACATAAGATATCTTTATCCGATTGCTTTGAGGCACATTGATAAGTCTGAAATTCCCGTTCGCATCTGTAATGGTGCGAATAGAAGTTCCTTCTACCTGTATGGTTGCACCAATTACAGGTAGTCCGTCTTCTTCAGCAATAATTTTACCTTTTACTTCCGAAATAACATTCTGAGGATTTTTATGTGTAATATTGATGAATTGCCCTTCAATGACATACTTCAAAGGATGCTTCCCAATAATTACCTTTAAAACTTCTTCAATCGAAGCTTTCTCCACCTTTCCGGTAGAATGATAAGAACGAACTTCATCGTAGATAAAAAGTACTTTATATCCCGATAATTTCTGCAAACGTTTAAAAATAGAAGGTAAACCTTCATTTTTAAATTCCATTGTTATTTGCTTTCCATTACCAACTTGTGCCTTAACATAAGGTGAATGGACATAACAGAACAACAAAAGTAAAACAATCAATTTCCATGCTTGTCTTTCCATAAATCCGATTGGTTAAATAAATCTATTTTTTTATATTTTATACGAGTTTTTAAAAGAATGGTTACCCATAAAAAGATTTATTTTCCAAAAATATTTTTCTAACCGGATTTATTTCTTGCTGAATAGTTGTTTTTTACTCGATAATAAGGCTTTCACCTTCTAAATAGACATGAATTCTTTCCATACGATTTAACAACTCAATCAAATCAGAAACTTTCTGTTGACGGTTTGCCAGAAAATGCATACGCAGATTCATTATCTCACTGTTTCTAAATTCTATATCTATATTATACCATTTACCTATTTCTTTCATCATATCCACCAATGCTACATCGTCGAAATAAAAGAATCCTTCCTTCCAATACAAGAATGTTTCCGTATCAACTTCATCAACGGCAAATGTTCCGTCTGAAACGAGTTGTGCACTTTGCCCCGGCTTCATTTCTACAGTTTGTAAACTACAGGTATCACTGACGGCAACTTTTCCTTCGATTAAGGTAACACGGACATTGTCGGGGGTATAGCTACACATATTAAATTCCGTTCCTAATACTCGAACCTGAACATTTCCCACTTTTTACTATAAAAGGATGTTCAGTGTTTTTGGTTACATTAAAATAAGCTTCCCCTTCCAAAGAAACAACTCTTTCTTTTTCCTTTAAACACCGTAGGATAAGACAAGCGACTGTCCGAATTTAAAAAGTACTTCAGTCCCGTCGGATAAAACTACCTTAAAAGTTTCTCCTCTCGGTATACTTAATCTATGTATCTGTACTTTTTTTATTTCTTATTTTCTTATTCTCAGTCTGAATAGTATTATAAGCAATCTTCTGCGGTGATAATTTCACCGTAGAAGAGGGAAGTGATTGCACTGCTTTTTTAAAGGTTCAACTTTTTCTTCACCGGCAACCTGCAAAGTAACTTGCTGCGGGGCGTGGTCTGCCTGAAAAACTTTAATACTTTCTATATCCGATTCCGGAGAAAAGGACATCATGCGTAAAACCAGTATAATAATGATTGTTGCCGCTACTCCTGCAACACTTGTCCATAAAATATAGAGCTTTTTTTTATTTCGCCTGTCCAGATGTTTTCGATGAAAATCAGCTAAAGCCTGCTGTGTATTAATGGAAAGTGCATTTTTTTCCATTTGCATTCCTATTACAGCTTCTGCAATATCACTGCAGGTCTGAAAGCATTCCTCATTCTCTCTTAATGCTTGCAATTGATCGGAAGTAATATCAGAAACATTTTCCATTATTTCCAAAGCTTCCTTTTCCGACTTATTTATATATGTATTATTTTCATCCATAGATTATTCATTAGATATATAATATACGTTTTAAAATTCATTTTGGTTACCTTTTTGGCCTAATTCTTCACGAAGAATACGCAAAGCTTTTACTATATTCTTATGAATAGCTGCCACGCTTACATTGAGTTCCTCGGCCACTTCCTTATATTTCTTGTTATGGATGTAACACGCTTCCAAAATGTAATAATTATACGGAGTCAGCTTTTTTCATGGTTTCTTTACGAATACATAAAATACGGGAATCCGGTTGTTGTGAATCCGATTCTTTTATTTTATTGATTAATTGCGAAGTAAATTCGACATATTCTTCATGGATATTTTGTTTACGAAGGTAATCAATGCAACGTGTACAAATTATTGTATACAAATAAGTTTTCGCTGTAACTTCTTCTATTTTATCATAATTACGCCACAAATATTCAAAAGCATCACTTACGATATCCCGGCAGACTTCGACATCATTTACAAAATAGTATGCAAAAATATACAAATTGTGCATACCACTCATTAAACATTCTGTCAAAAGCAGCTTTATCATCCATTTATTCTCGTATTCTTTTATTATTTTCTGGCAGACAAATATACATTAAAACTTGATACGTAGTTGCATTTGTATATCTGCTTTTTTATTTCCATAGATTAAATCGTTGCCGGAACCTATTTCATTCCGGTTCAGATAGATAGTTTCTCCGAACTTGGTTATAAACAACCAGTGTTTATTCAATTCATATCTTAACCGGACAGCACAACGAAATCCGCGACCTTGAAAGGAAGGAGTATAAAATGTATAGAGCAATCCTTTTTTCTGATACATACACACGGGAGTCATAATCGTCTGTACAAAAATAACTGCCTTGAACGTCAGCAAACAGCCTGGTCCAAGGCAGTTGGGGAGGATATCATCTGTGTAACCTGATATCCTTTAGTAGCAGCTCTGTCCTGAGAATGAAAATGATTATAATCTAAAGTTGTACGACTGCTAAACACATCATTCAAAGAATAGTTCAAACGATAACGAAGTTGATGATGAAAAATAGGAAGCGTTAGTGTTCCTTTACTGCCTGTCAAGTCACGTTCTTTCTGCTTATAACGATATTTCAGATACATTGATAAATTAGTACGCGGGTAAAAGTTGCCTGAATCAATCCGTCCGTTCCACGGAAGGTTTATTAATTCTGTATTTCTTCCAGGGAAAAAGAAAACAGATCGAATGAAACAAAAAAACCTCCAATGGCTGAAAAGGTGTTGTTTCTAATCCAACATAATATCCCTGTTCATTTTGAACCGTACTTCCTTCACCGAAAGAATGAGCATACATAGCCCAATAATCATACGAATAAAAACGATGTATCAACATAAACTGTATGTCTTGAACCGGCGAGTATTGTAATCGGTTCAAAGAAGCCCAACCTTGTTTTCCTATCGCCGTTTCTCCCTGAAAAGAGAAGCGACGCCAACGATAGGCATAATCTATCCCTAAATTATAGAAATGATTTCCATGAATATTATACTTGGAATAACCTGTTAGTTCCGGTTCATAAGGTCGGTTGAAAACATAGTAAACACCGGTGATACCCAATCGGATATGGTTCTGTTGATAACTAACATTTCCGCCTGTTAACTGTGATGTGAGCAAGTTCTTTTTATCCGCTTCTTTGCGACTTCTATGTAATCCGGTTTTATATACAGATGTTATTTCTCCGTCCGTAACAACACCATCCATATTCCGATGTGAATAGAATGCAGAAACCGATAAACGTTTTGTCAAAGCAACAGTAGTTGCCACCCCACGAAAATAATTATATTCATCCGTAGAAGAATGCCTTTTGATTCCAGTGCTGCGATTGTTGAAAGAGGATGCATATATTGTTTTTCCCATTAGATAATCCGTACTCATCACTAAGCCTTGCCCGAAACTAAGCCGATAGTTACCAACAGCCAATGATTTCAACCGACCACAATTCTGAAGTAATAAATAAAATGAGTAATAATCATATCCGTAGCTATTATGCAAAGCAGCAAAAGGTTCTCCGGCATCTTTTTCGGCAACTCCCCCTGCATAAAGCTGGTCACGATATCGAAATGTATATTTCACAGAGTTATAAACAGAAGGTCCCAAATAGGTATGTTCATAACCTTTTCGTTTATAAAATGGTATATCCAAGCGAGTTAACACTTCATTCTTACCATACCTTCCTGCATCTTTCAACATAGTTTTCCACCGAAAAGCAGGCTCATTGTTAATAGCTTTTATACAGACAAAAGGCAATAAATACTGAATAGTCTGCCTGTCCAGTTCCTCTACCAACTGAAGTTCGTAAATGGTTTCCATTTGCCCATGTATATAAATATAAGCCAATAAATGCTCAATCTGAATATCACTTAAAAAAGGAAATTGTTCGAGTTGTTCACGGGTAGCACTATTTAAATTAACAGGCTCCTGCAGACGGTTGGAAAGCTCTTCCAATTCATTTTCCCAATTCAGGGAATTAACCGAGTTATTAATATCATTATTAACAGATAAATCTTCAAGAACTTCTTCCATAAGATTTTCTGAAGGGTTTTGAGCACTACAAGCAGGAATTATGAACAGGCTGTTTATAATACTTATCAACCGTAATAGTTGAGTAGTTTTCATCAATAAAATGTGTATTTTCTTCTTGCCTTTTCACAGACAAGAGCGCAAAGATACTTTAAATAGGTTAACGCTCTAAGAAAATATCTGAATAATAAAATTTTAATTCTATTTTTGTAATGTGAAAAAGGAGACTTAACATAGTAATAATGACGTTGTTTGCTGTTTTTACTGTTCACTGCATCTGCAGGCTCAGGAAAAACAAAAGCATTAATGGATACTTGGTTCCGATGTGTATCTATAATGGAGATACGATTCCATGTGTCCAACTAAGAACTGTGTATATCTTCCGACCACTGAAATTCAAAAATGAAAAAGAACGCAGAGAGTATTACAAACTTGTTCGTAACGTGAAAAAAGTATATCCTATTTCTAAGGAAATCAACCAGGCCATTATCGAAACTTACGAATATCTGCAAACATTACCAAACGAGAAAGCCCGTCAGAAACACATTAAACGGGTGGAAAAGGGATTAAAAGACCAGTATACCGCCCGAATGAAGAAACTTTCTTTTGCTCAAGGAAAGTTGTTGATAAAGTTAGTGGACCGTCAAAGTAATCAGACCAGTTATGAACTGGTAAAAGCATTTATGGGACCTTTCAAAGCCGGATTCTATCAGGCATTTGCTGCACTGTTTGGCGCCAGCCTCAAAAAAGAATACGATCCGGAAGGTGAAGACAAACTAACGGAACGTGTAGTATTGCTGGTAGAGAACGGACAAATCTAAATTACGTGTCTGATGCTTATTAACCAACTTTATTAACCGAAAGTTAGTAAAGCTATTACTTTCTTCTACAACATTATCCTTGATTTACCAACATCGATTTCGTTTTTACAAGACATATATAAGCTATTTGCAGGGCATATATACCCAATGTGATGTATATATATATCCACCATGCTGGGCATATATGTCCAATACGCTGTATATATATATGCCCAGTAAAACAGGATATATCCCTCCTATAAAGAATACAATGACATAACTTGGATTCTATACTTATGAACAATTATATATATATTGATTATAAGCGAATTAACTATATTATTAACTAGTTATAAACCACTTATTAACTAATAAGGTTTTTAAAAGCTGTCAACGAAGTTTTTTGAATAAATCCCAGATCACAATTCCTGCCGTCACAGATACGTTCAGTGAATGTTTCGTACCATATTGAGGTATTTCGATACAAACCGTCCGAATGGTTAATAACCTCCTGCTGCACACCTTTCACCTCATTTCCCATTACGATAGCGTATTTCTTACTTTTATCCAATTCCAGTTCATCAAGCATGATACTTCCTTCCGCCTGTTCTACCGAATAGACAATATATCCAGCTTTTCGAAGGTTATCAACAGCATCAACAGCGTTATTAACATACTTCCAGTCGACAGTGAATTCAGCCCCCAATGCTGTCTTATGCATTTCGGGATGTGGAGGAGTTGCCGTTATACCACACAAATAAATACATTCAATACGAAAAGCATCCGAAGTACGGAACACCGAACCTATATTATGCAGGCTACGAATATCATCCAACACTACCACCAGAGGCAGTTTCTCAGCCTGTTTAAACTCTTCGGCACTGATACGGTTCAGCTCTGTTATTTTCAGTTTGCGCATACGTCTTTTCTTTTATTACATTCTGATTGCAAAGGTAACTCTTTTCTGTTAACAGAGGTGTTGATAACGGTTTAAAACCTGTCAAAACAATCGGGAAAGAATTTGAAAAATAATTCTTGCATTATTCAAAAGAAGGTATAAGGGACATTCCTTATGAACATTCCAAAAAATTAAATCAAAACTTTCTATGCAGACATAAACATATTTTTCAGCACTTATCTACCTGTTTATATCCATAAAGTTTTTAACTTTGCACTTTATCAACAGGGAGTTAATAGATAACTTCCATTGACCGATGCTTGCATTGATAATAAAGCAGATATACAGTAAATCTTCTTCTTTTTTCCCGTTCATAACGGACTTATAAAGCAGAAGTATGGACTAATAACTTATCCGGCAAGAAAAAACGGATTTATTTGCTAACATTATTAACAGGCTATCATCACTAACAAAGGATTTTTTTAAAAAAGGAAGAAATAAGAATATTATTATGAATGAACTCATAAAGGCTATTAACGAGCTGAAGAAAGAAAAGAATGCGATCATTCTGGGCCACTACTACCAGAAGGGTGAAATACAAGACATCGCTGATTACGTTGGTGACAGTTTGGCATTGGCTCAATGGGCGGCCAAAACGGAAGCGGACATCATTGTGATGTGCGGCGTTCACTTTATGGGTGAAACGGCGAAGGTGCTTTGTCCGAACAAGAAAGTGCTGGTGCCCGACATGGAAGCAGGTTGTTCGTTGGCGGACAGTTGTCCGGCGGACAAGTTTGCGCAGTTTGTCAAAGAGCACCCGGGACACACCGTTATTTCGTACGTCAACACAACGGCTGCGGTTAAAGCGGTAACGGATGTGGTGGTAACTTCCACCAATGCACGGCAGATTGTGGAAAGCTTCCCAAAAGATGAGAAAATAATTTTTGGTCCGGACCGGAATCTGGGTAATTATATCAACTCAGTTACGAACAGGAATATGCTTCTTTGGGACGGAGCCTGCCATGTACACGAACAATTTTCGGTTGAAAAGATCGTGGAACTGAAAGCACAACATCCGGAAGCATTGGTACTGGCACATCCCGAATGTAAGAGTACGGTGCTGAAACTGGCGGACGTGGTAGGTTCTACGGCTGCATTGCTGAAGTACGCTGTGAATCATCCCGAAAACACATATATCGTAGCTACCGAATCGGGCATTCTGCATGAGATGCAGAAGAAATGTCCGCAGACAACGTTTATTCCGGCTCCTCCTAATGATAGTACGTGCGGATGTAATGAGTGTAGCTTTATGCGGTTGAATACGTTAGAGAAGCTGTATGAGTGTCTGAAGAATGAATCGCCGGAAATTACGGTGGATCCTGAAGTAGCAAAGAAAAGGCAGTGAAGCCGATTCAACGAATGTTGGAGATTTCGGCAAAAGTTGGGATTATAAGAAATTATTTTGGTTTACTTACTGGATATCTTTTTGAAAGAAATATAAAAAAAAGAAAAAGGAGAAACTTATTGTTGTCAAGTTTCTCCTTTTCTTTTTAGTGTTAATATATTGCGATAGACTTTATGACCGGATTATCTTTAGCTTCTTCTATTAGGCACAATGCAACTGAACCAGCTTAT
>VOFK01003338.1_pt1 | contig 16577 bp, 19 predicted proteins | sample 5384121 | NCBI WGS metagenome assembly VOFK01 (sample SAMN12384730, study PRJNA508395) | human gut metagenome | isolation source: healthy gut J | host: Homo sapiens
TCACGACGATGTTTTTTTGGTACCTTTTTTTTTTTCACCGGAAAGGACCCGTAAAAAGTGATGATTAATGATTATCATCTACATATCACAACGTGCGTGGAGGCCATCAAACCATAAAAAATAATCAATTATGACGCAGGTATCGTATTAATTGATCTGCATCAACTAAACGTAAAAAAAACAACTTCAACAATACAAATCAGCGACACTGCACGGGGGGGGCAACCTCATGTCATGTCAACAGAAGAACAGAACCCGCAGAACAACAACCCGCAACATCCGCTTTCCTAACCAAAAATGATTGAACAAATTAACATCGCTCTTGAGCAAAAAAAGGGTCCCTGGGAATTTCTCAGCCTGGGTCATTGAAGCCTGCCGTCGGAGACTAACGTCAGAAAATACAGCATATACATCAATTGAAAAAGTGATGAAGAATGAACATCCCGCGTTCTTCCCTCCGAACAGGACGATATTGTAAATTCACTTAATTACGAGGGCATTGCAGTAATTGAGTTGCAGTTTTTTACCACTTTCCTGACAGTGACAGACTGCGTGTGTTCTGTCACAGACTAAATAGTTAAAATGTTTGAATGATTATGCAGTTCAGTCAACCATCAGTCAACCACCAGGGAATAATCCTTCCTTCATATTATTATCGTGCTTCACCAACGCTGCCTCAATTGCTCTGAATGCAGAGAGAGACACCTTATGTTCTATACATGCAATTACAACATCAGGGTAAAACTCAGAAAGAAATGGAAATATTTTATTAAGCATATTTTTTAACGAATCAGATCCACGGAGGGATCATCATCAGCAGTTTTTATTCTTTATTCATTTTGTCGCTCCATGCGCTTGGTTCTTCATCTAGCGGTTAAAATATTACTTCAAATCTTTCTGTATGAAGATTTTGAGCACGTTACCTTACATACATCTGTCGGTTGTATTTCCCTCCAGAAATGCCAGGGACCGCACTTTGTTACGCAACCAATACTATTAAGTGAAAACATTCCTAATATTTGACATAAATAAATCAACAAAACAAAAACACAGACCAGGTCAGACCAGATTGAAACGATAAAAACGATAATGCAAACTACGCGCCCTCGTATCACATGGAAGGTTTTACCAATGGCTCAGGTTGCCATTTTTTAAAGAAAAATATTCGATCAAGTGCGAAAAGATTTAGACTGTGAATTTTTTTTGAACTAAAACGTAAAACGTCTCGTCACAATTTCTCACATTATATTTACTATAATAGCCACAGATAATATTCACATCGTGTTAGAAAACGATAACACCGTGTTAATAAAAGGGAAAAAAAGGTTGTAAATGTTAAATTCTCAAGAAACACGCATCTTATAGAAACGTCCTATGATAGGTTGAAATCAAGAGAAATCACATTTCAGCAATACAGGGAAAATCTTGCTAAAGCAGGAGTTTTCCGATGGGTTACAAATATCCATGAACATAAAAAAGATATTACTATACCTTTGATAATTCATTACTATTTACTGAGAGCATTCAGAACACTACACAAAACTTTCCACGCTAAATCATAACGTCCGGTTTCTTCTTTTCTTGTCAGCACCGGGGCGTTGGCATAATGCAATAATGTACGCGCTAAAACCCGCCCCCTGTTTTTTTCCCGGATTACCCCCGGACACTCCAGAGAAGTTCCCCCCCGTCAGGGCTGTGGACATAGTTAATCCGGGGACAATGACGATTCATCGCACCGACATACATTAATATATATTAACAAAAATTAACAATATGAAATTTCAACTTGTTTGTTTAGGGTTTAATTTTTATTTTTTACGACACATACGATTCAAAAAACATCGGGAAAAAACCATGAAAAAACACCAAAAAAAATGCTGGCTACTGCGCTGCGCTGGCTTATTGCTTATTACAGGATGTGCTCAACAGACGTTTACTGTTCAAAACAAACCGGCAGCAGTAGCACCAAAGGAAACCATCACCCATCATTTCTTCGTTTCTGGAATTGGGCAGAAGAAAACTGTCGATGCAGCCAAAAAAAAATTTGTGGAAAAAAAATTAAAACAAAACCCAGCAAACATTCGTAAATGGATTCGTAAATGGATTTTCGGTTTTATTACTTTAGGCATTCCGCTGGCTGGCTGGAAGCGTGTGTATTGTCATTGCTCACAATAATTGCATGAGTTGCCCATCGATATGGGCAACTCTATCTGCACTGCTCATTAATATACTTCTGGGTTCCTTCCAGTTGTTTTTGCATAGTGATCAGCCTCTGAGGGGGGAAAAATAAAATAATCCCGTTCAGCGGTGTCTGCCAGGGGGGGGAGGCTGCATTATCCACGCCGGAGGCCGGGGCGGTGGTGGCTTCACGACACTGACTGACAGACTGCTTTTTGATGTGCAACCGACGACGACCAGCGGCAACATCATCACGCAGAGCATCATTTTCAGCTTTAGCATCAGCTAACTCCTTCGTGTATTTTGCATCGAGCGCAGCAACATCACGCTGACGCATCTGCATGTCAGTAATTGCCGCGTTCGCCGCCAGTTCTTCTGGCATTTTTGTCTGGCATTTTTTTGTCGCGCTGGGCTTTGTAGGTAATGGCGTTATCACGGTGATTAATGATTAACAGCCCAGGCAGGATGATGACGATGATGCAGATAACCAGAGCGGCGGAGATAATCTGCGGTGACTCTGCTCAACATCAATCTCGTTCCGCCCGTTCCGCCCGCTTTTTGCAATTTTTTGCAATCAGGCTGTCATGCCTTATGACCGAAGCGCCCCATAACCAGCGCCCGGCAGTGAAGCCCAGATATTGCTGCAACGGTCGATTGCCTGACGGATATCACCACGATCAATCATAGGTAAAAAGCCGCCACGCTCCTCTAATCTGCTGCAATGCCACAGCGTCCTGACTTTTTTCGGAGAGAAGTCTTTCAGGCCAAGCTGCTTGCGGTAGGCATCCCACCAACGGGAAAGAAGCTGGTAGCGTCCGGCGCCTGTTGATTTGAGTTTTGGGTTTAGCGTGACAAGTTTGCGAGGGTGATCGGAGTAATCAGTAAATAGCTCTCCGCCTACAATGACGTCATAACCATGATTTCTGGTTTTCTGACGTCCGTTATCAGTTCGACCCGACCACGCCAGCATATCGAGGAACGCCTTACGTTGATTATTGATTTCTACCATCTTCTACCCGCTTTTTAGCAGCGAAGCGTTTGCGTTTGATAAACGAACCAATCGAGTACCGATACCGCCGATAAAGCCGATAAACGTTATACGCTCGTTATATAAGCGAGATTGTCCGGTCCGTCCGGCGAGAAGGTCACGAAGGAACGAATGCGATAATGGGCGATAATGGCGCGTCGTTGCGTCGATTACTGTTTTTGTAAACGCACCGCCGCCATATTATATCGAAGCCGCGAAGGTACGCCATTGCAAACGCAAGGATTGCCCCGATGCCTTGTTCCTTTGCCGCGAGAATGGCGGCCAACAGGTCATGTTTTTCTGGCATCTTCATGTCTTACCCCCAATAAGGGGATTTGCTCTATTTAATTAGGAATAAGGTCGATTACTGATAGAACAAATCCAGGCTACTGTGTTTAGTAATCAGATTTGTTCGTGACCGATATGCACGGGCAAAACGGCAGGAGGTTGTTAGCGCAAAAAAAAATTCAAAAAAAAAATTCCAAAAAGCGACTAAACACAATCTGATGGCGTTAATGCTCGGCGTCCCCAACGGAGGAACCGTGCCTGAACTTCTTGAACGATCAATGCCATAGGAAACACTTCCTTTCCATAACCCCTGTGGGGATAATTCTCGTTATTCAATGATGATGCGCGCGCCCCTGCGGGTCGGTATGCAGCTCCACACGCCAGCCGTTGATGCCGCGGGTCCTGTAAATGTGAATCGCACGCGCTCATACCTCCGCGCCCCTCTGGGGATCATGGAGATGATGGTTGGCCGGTGCCGCTCACATACGTGCCGAGCGACAAGCTCGTGCCCGGCGCGGAACACCTGGTCGTAATTTTCGATGAGGCCCGAGCGATACGGTTGATGGATCCCTGTCCTGCACCGCCACGCGCAGGTTCTGGTGATCGTTTTGAGAACAGCGCGATGCCGTCATTAAAGCGGAGCGCTTTAGCGTTAAACACCGTGTTCGCGGGAATACCTCCGTCGGCAGCACGCCGCGGGTTTTCTCCGTTTTTGAGCTCGAACGGCGGATCATCACCGCAAAGCGGATCTCTTTGGGGCCGGAAACCGCACGGAAACGCTTGTACACGCGCTTGCTGCCCCCATGGCAGAAAGCGACAGCGTCGCCGGAGATGGCCGGGTTTTTCGTGTTATCCGGTGCTTCAATCGGCGCCGCAAGGTTAATGAGAGGTCGTTTCTGCGACATCGGCGAGCCGGGGCTATTACGGTTCGCGCTCCAAAATACCGCCACGATGCACGTTTGAAGAAAAGCCGAGGCCACGCGCCATCGGAATGTTGTTTTCCTGAATGATATGCAGACCGCAGCGTTTTGCCGCAGATTGGTACAAAATGCCGCGCCGCCCAGTAAATGAGGTTCGTCTCATCGGTCGGCACTTTGATCTTGTCCGTCGTCGTGATCTTCAGCTCGTCCGCTTCTTCCATCCACACGGTTGCACATGGTCAGCGCAATGCCGAGCGAGAGTCAAAACCGAGCCATTGGTTGGCACTGGTTGTCGGAATATCGATTCGGATCATAATGCTTTCCCCTTTCCGCTTTTATCAATAATCGGAGATGCGAATACGGCCTTCAACTTTACGCCGCGCGCTTCCAGCGCTGCCAGCTTTATCGCTGAGTTCTTCTCCGTAAGGTTTTCCACCGTAAAGCCCGCTTCACCTGTACCGGGTCTTTTCGCGAGCAGCGGCGTGATCTTGCCGAAGACGTCCGCCGCCGTGTTCAGCGCCGTATCGCGCTGTCCTTGGCGGAAACGCGCACGAATGCAGACGTTTCCATGCTGCCGAAATCGTCACGTAGTTCGGCTTCGCATCCTCCCCAGAAGAGGTACTTGCGTGCCTTAAAGTGCTTCACACAGTCGATGACGTCCGCCATTAAACGGCCTCGCCGTGGGGTAGCTTGCCCGCGCTTTGCCGTAGAACACCACGTCGCCCGTCGCGTCGCCCGCGCACCATAATGCCGTTGAATACATCGTCCACGCTCGCAAGCTGGCTGCCGCGGTGCACGAACATCGGGCGAAAACCATACCAATGCACCTGTCCGTTTTCGCCTTCTTCTTCACAGAGCCGATGAGCTTAATGACACCGCCCCCCAAACGTTCGCAAAATCGACGTCCTGCAAAGCGTGATCTTCGTAATGCCCCCTCTGTGTAAACGGAATCCGTAATACGTGCCGGAACGCCAAAGACGCCAAAATGCAGATCTTGCGGCAGGCGTCCAGGCCCTCCACATCGGCGCTCGGGTTGCGCTCCGCGTAACCAAGCTGCTGTGCAAGCTTCAAAGCGTCTTCAAAAGTTCATCTGCTCGCGGATCATCTTCGTCAAAATGAAGTTCGTCGTGCCGTTCAAAATACCGGCAATCTCCGTCACGTCGTTTGCGGCAAGGCACTGGCTGATGGGGCGGATGATCGGAATGCCGCCGCCGACGCTCGCCTCAAACAGGAAGTTGAGGTTATTCGCCTGCGCGATTGCAAGGAGCCCGCGCCCTTTTGTGCCACAAGCTCTTTATTGGAGGTCACAACGCTCTTGCCGTTTTCCAGACACGCTTCACAAAGTCATACGCCCGGGTGCAGGCCGCCCATCACTTCCACGACGATTTGCACCTCGGGGTCATTTAAAATGACGTTGAAATCCTTCGTAAAGCGGTCGCTGTACGGCAGGCCCGGGAACTCCTTTAAGTCCAGAATATACTTAACATGAATCTCTTTCCTTCGCGCGCTTCGCGATGCTCGCCGCATGAGAGGTAAGCACCTCCAAAACGCCGGAGCCGACCACGCCGTGGCCGAGAACTGCTATGTTTGCCATTTTCCATTTTCCTTTTCCACGCGGATTTAACCGACGACGATGCTGTCAATCTTAATAACGCCCTGCACCTCAAAAGGCGCTTCAAAAGCTCATCAATCTCAATGCTCATGTTTTTCGCTTCGCGCCGAGACCGAAACGAACGCTTTGCCTCTTTACCGAATATTCTGGTTAATGGTCAGAATGTTCGCGTTCGCCTTATAGAATACCGTCAAAAAGGTTCTACAAGCACGCCGGGCTTTGTCGTTTAACACGACCTGCACCGTCATAATGGAGCCCGTTTCCTTTTTTTTTTTTTTGTATACGGAAAAACGGCGTTTTTATACTTATAATATACACTGCGGGAGATGCCCGCCATCTTGACCGCCTCTGAGGTGTTTGAGGCTTCGCCGGTCTCCAGAAGCTGGTTCACGCGGATGACCTTCTGGTATACCTCCGCAGAACGGATTCGTCGATCAAAAAGAAACGATGTGTTTTCCATTGTCCACCACCTAAGTACGTTTGTATTGCGTCGATAAACAGTGTAGCATACTTTTCGGCAAAATTCAACCCAAATTTCTTTCCTTTCCCCCTTTTTCTTATTTTTGATCTATCTCGTACAAAAAGCAACAGGACCCACTCTTAAAATGAGTGAGTCCTGCATAATACACGTTAAATTTTTATCATGGTTTGCATTCTGCAAACCGCTTTACGCCGCCGGTGTTTCCGGCTCTGTCGGCGGTTCCGTAGGCTCTCACCGGCGGTTCCGGGGTAGGCTCCGGCGTCGGTTCCGGGGTAGGCTCCGGCGTCGGGGCCGCGTTGCGGTCGGGGCGGTCGGCGTGGCCTCCGCCGTCGGCGATGCCGTAGGCTCCACGCTCGGGGACGGGCTCGGCTCCATGCTCGGCTCTATGCTCGGCGACGGCGTTGCCGTGGCGCTCGTCCTTGAAATGTGGTCGGATCCTCCGTCACACGTCCTCGGAATGTTGTTCTGCGAATACCAGCCGTTTGCAATGTGCACGCAGTTCGGGCCGGGGCGCAGGCCGCTGTCGCGGCAGTAGGAAAGCTGCACCACGTTGTCGCTCAGCACATAGCTGCCGCTGTGGAGGAAGTCGTAGTAGTTCGCTTCCATCCAGTCGATGATGCCGTTATACATCTTCTTTGCGCTGTTCGTGTCGTAAATCTCTTCCTTATATTCGTGGCCGTTCCAGATGCCGCACACGAAAGCGGTTGTGCCGCCCATGTACCACACGTCGTTGCTGTCTTCGGTCGTACCGGTCTTGCCGATCTGGTCAGGTCATCGCGGCGCACCATATTTGCCGCCGTGGGGTATGCATCCGTATCCGTACCGTTGATCGGCAGGTGCAGCAGCTTATTCATAATGGTCGCCGTATCAAACGAGATTGCCTGCTCCTCGCTGTGATTCTGCTGGTAATCGTAGATCACATTGCCGTCGTTATCCTCAATGCGGTACACGGTGCGGGGTGTAATACTTGCCGCCGTTGCCGAAAAAAATCTGGTACGCGCCGGTCATCTCGCGCACGGAAATACCGTTCGTCAAACCGCCGATGGCCACGCCGCCGACGTTGTAGGAGTCTTCCTCCGAAAGCGACGTGATGTGCAGGTTCTGCGTGAGGAACTGGTAGCTCACAAGCGGCGACATCTGGTTGATGAGCTGCGCCACCGGGCGTTCAGAGATTAATGGCCTGATCCGACATTCACCGAATACCGGCGAACGTACCGTCAAAAGTTAGTTCGGGCCCTCGCTGCCGTCATCAAAGTAGTTCGGCAGCGGCTCATCCTTCAGCACGGAGCCGTACGTGATGAGATTGTTCTCCAACGCCGGCGCATACACGCTGATGGGCTTAATGGAAGAACCCGGCTGGTTCGTGGAGTACGAAACGTTGTTCTGCACGCGGTTGCCGGTCTTTTTCAAAAAGCTCATTGTCATCGTTGGCCTGGTTCATTGTTCACGCAGAGGATTCTGCCGTCATATTCCATCAAGCACACGCCGCTCCAAATGCCGTTGTCGCTCGTAAACTCCTGCCAGTTGTTTTTCAGGTAGTTTTCAAACGCCTCCTGCATCGGCACATATTCGGCGGAGTAGATCTTGAGACCGCCGTTATAAATGAGGTCGATTGCCATGTCGCGGTCGAGGTTTGCATACTGCATAAGCAGGTCAACGGTGTCGTTGAACACCTCTTTCCTCGTACCAGTTCCACACCTCGGTGGAAACGCTCTGGGGTATCGGTCTCCTCTTCTTCGTCGTCCATTTTCAAAGTCCACGCCGCGCAGCTTTCAGGTTTGCGGATTGCTCCATCGCCTCGTCGTACTCCGCGCGCGTGATACGCCCTTGGTCGTACATTTCGGAGATGACAAGCTCGCGGCGCTTGCGGTTCGCCTCCGGGTGGTAGAACACACACAGCGCGGCCGGGTTTTGCGTCGTCGCGGCAATGGTCGCACACTCCGCAATGTTGCAGTCCCAAATGTCCTTGCCGAAGTAGCCCTTTGCCGCGGCCTCCACGCCGTAATAGCCGTTGCCGTAGTTGACAAGGTTCAGGTATGCTTCGAGAATTTCATCCTTAGTATACTTCTTTTCAAGGTTCAGCGCCATGAAGATTTCCTTCACCTTACGCATGACGCTCACCTGATTTTCGCCCGTCAGGTTCTTGATAAGCTGCTGCGTGATGGTGGAGCCGCCGGCGGTATCGTTGCCGGTCGCCATACCGTATACAGCGCCTAACGTACGCTTCCAGTCTACGCCGTGGTGCTCGTAAAAGCGCTTATCTTCGATTGAGATCATCGCTTCCTTCATAATGTCCGGAATCTGCGTGAAATCAACGCGCGTGCGGATCTCTTCGGCGTTATAGCGCAGGCGCTGCGTCCATTCCGCATTGTCCACGCCGTCTATGTGCAGGGAATCCGTCACATACATAAAGCTCGATTCCTTCAGTTTAAAGGAAGCAAGGCTTTGCGTTCATCTCCACACCGTGGTAGCTCCAAATGACGGCCGCCACGCTCAAGCCCACAAGGCAGCCGGTGATGATGCAGATAGCAAAGCACCGTCTTGATGAGCTTGCCGAACATGGTAGCACCGCATGTGCCGTGCCGCCGGCCCGCGCGCGGGCCGTTCGCCGTTCCGTCTGTACGGCCCATGGGTCTTCCGCTCGGCTTCGCGCCGTGTTTGTACTTTATTGATGTCTTTTTTCAGCACGTTTGACCTCCTGAAAATCAAATTGCGCGGCAAAGCGCACTTTGTCTGCATAAATTGGCAAACCTTGGCGATACTAAAGCCGCAGGGCAAATCCTACTTAGAAAGGATGTATAGTCATGAAAATGCGTCTTGAGTCCCTTTGTGCATTCCGCTCGGCAGCGGTACGGCGCATGGGCGGCGATCTTTATCCTTTTTCGCCGCGCTGTGCACGCTCTCCGTGTTTTCCGCACGCGATGCCGGGAAGCTGCGGCAGACCCCGCAAAAGCAGAAAGCGACTCTTCCGTTTATTATAGCCCAAACGATGCGGCAAGTCAAGAAACCGACCGGAGAGCGCCGCAAATTCAGCAAATTTTTAAGGAATACGAAACATTCTTCACCGTGCGCGCCTATAACGCCAGCGTGGCTGTTTTTTCAAAGACGGAAACGATGCCCCTTTCTGCATTGAAACGCCGCTTAGCAGCCTTACGGAGGAAGACCGCCGCCTGCTCGCCCGCGGCATTCGTGCCGAAACGCTCTCGGAAGCCTGCAAGCTGATTGAAGACTATGAATAAAACCGCAAAAAAGAGGACGCCCGCTGCCGGACGCCCCCGATTTGCCTAAATGTCTTTTACTTCATGCTTTCTTCGTAGGACTTGATCATCTTTTTGACCATCTGGCCGCCGACGGAGCCCGCCTGGCGGGAGGTGAGGTCGCCGTTATAGCCCCTGCTTGAGGTTGACGCCGACTTCGTTTGCGGCTTCCATCTTAAAAGCGGTTCATCGCGTCCTGTGCTTCCGGTACCATCGTCTTATTGCTGCTGTTCATGTTTTCATTCTCCTTTTTTTCGGCGGCGCTTCACGCTGCGCCGCACTGCTTTTTTCGCGTTTGTTGTTCTTATTGTGCATGATGAAAGGAGCATTATGCGTGTCAATTTTGCAAGAATGCGCAGTTTTTTTGCGCCGCGCGGGAGAGAATATTCTCTCCCCTGTCCTTCTCCCGCTTCTCATTTCGCGCTGAAAAATGAAAACTGAGATGCCGCATGCAGCTTATGCGGTACCTCTCTATTTCTTATTGTAATGATTCCGCCGCAAATGTCAAGTCAATTTAGAACATTTGTTTTGCAATTTTGGCGGACATCTTTTCAAAAAAGACCGCGCAGGGCGTTTTCGGCGCTGCGCGGTTCTTGAAATCCCTGTTTGATCGATGTGTATTTAAATAGAAATCACTTGCCCCAGACTTCCTCGGCGATCTCTCTTTACAAGCGCGAGCTTTGCCCCTGCTGCTCTTCCGTGAGCTTGTTACCGACCTCACGCAGGAAGCAAAGCCGCACTGCGGGCTGAGGGCAGAGGTTCTCGAGCGGCACATACTTTGCAGCCTTCGTGAATGCGTGCGATGACGGCGTCTTTATCCTCAAGTTCCGGCGCTTGGACGTAATCAGTCCCAAAACGACTTTTGCCCGGTGTGACGAAGCGCAGCGGCTCAAAACCGCCGGAACGCGCGTCATCGAACTCCAGATAATAGGCATCGACATTTTCATGCGCAAACAGGCGCTCTGCGACCGGCTCATAGCCGCCGCCCCCGGCTGGCCCAGGAGGAATTGTAGTTGCCGCGGCAAATGTGGGTTGCAACGGTGAGATCATCCGGTTTGCCCTCAAGCGCGAGGTTGTTGACCTTCAAAAGCTGATCCATGATGTCGCCCATCTTTTCCGGCTCCACGCCGAACACAAAACGGCGCGGCAGGGGTCACGCAAACGCCCCAAGAGCAGTCATCAAGCTGCAGGTTGCGGCAGCCTGCGTCGTAGAGCTGCATTGATGAACGCCCGATAGATCTTGCAACGTCCTCGAGCAGTTCTTCGCGGTTCGGGTAGATTTTTATTCGTCGTCTCCGCGTTCATCGGGAAGATCATCTGCTCGTAGAACTGAGCCGGAGACGGAATGGTCTGCTTTGCGACGGTGTTTTCGTCCTCAAGCGCCTGCACAAACCGGAAGTGCTCCACAAAAGGGTGCGTACCGTCAGCTTTAATTTGCCCGTAAGGTACGTGTCATCGACGACCGCAAGGACATCGTGGAACGGATGCCGCCCTTGGGCGCAGAGTGGCTGACGCCCTCAAAGCCCCACATAAAGTCGAGATACCATGTCTTGCGGCGGAATTCGCCGTCGGTGAGCACTTATAACCCGCCGCCTTCTGTTTGGCGACAAGGTCGCGAATGGCGGTGTCTTCGGCTTCCTTCAGTGCTTCGTAAGTGGTTTTGCCGGCTTCATAATCGGCGCGAATCTTCTTCAAATCATTCGGACGCAGAAAGCTGCCTACATAATCGTAACGATACGGAAGTTTGATATTTTTTTCATGTTAATCACCTGCTGTTTGAGTTTGTGCTTACAGTATACAGGCAAATTTCCGTCTTGTAAAATACAAGAAAAGCGGTTTGCCATAGGTTTTTGCTATGACAAGCCACTTTCGGTTCGCATTATTGCATTGTGAACCTCTTTTTAAAGCGTCGATATAATATTGCGCAAACAAGCTCGGCTCCACGTTTTTCGCGCGTGAGATAACCGATTTCCATGTAATCGTCAAGATTGAGCGGCACGGCGACGATATTTTTGCCGTTTAGACTCGTTGATGACGCCGCTGCAAATGGTGTAGCCGTTCAGCCCGATGAGCAGATTGAACAGCGTTGCGCGGTCACAGACGTGGATGTCTTTGGCGCACTCAAGCGTGCTCTGAATTTCCTCGGAAAAATAAAACGCATTGTGGTCGCCCTGCTCATAGGAAAGGCGCGGGTACGGCGCTAAGTCCTCCAGTGTGACGCTTTTTCGCTTTGCAAGGGGGATTTTCTGCACCCAAAAACACGTGCGGCCCGCTTTGAACAGCGGGTGAAACCCCAGCCCGTGCGCCTTAATCGTCGTTTTTAAGACCGTCTCGTTGAACGGGTTTAAATACAAAACGCCGACTTCGCTTTTTAATAACGCCACGTCCTCGATGATCTCATACGTCTGCGTTTCGCGCAGGTGAAAATCGTACGTTTCGCCGCCGTGCTCCTTTAAAAGCGCTACGAAGGCCTCCACTGCAAATGAATAGTGCTGCGTGGAAACGCAAAAACGTCTGCGCACGGGCGCGCCGCCGAAATACCGCTCACGCATAAGGTCTAATTGGCTGTTCACCTGCCGCGCGTAGCCGAGAATTCCCTCGCCCTCCGGCGCAAGGTCACGCCCTTGTTCGTGCGGCGGAAAAGCGTGACCTGCAATTCGTTTTCGAGTTCCTTAATCGACGCGGTGAGGCTGGGCTGCGCGATGAAAAGCCGCTTTGCCGCCGCGCTGATGGTGCCTGTTTCCGCCACGGCAAGCACATATTGAATTTGCGTAAGCGTCATGCGTTCTCCCCGCTTTCGGTTCTGTTTTCCGCTTCCAGCCGTTTTAATACGCCCAGGATGTCCTTGTAGCGCGCGATAACCTTTTTGGTAGTTTTCGCGTCGGTGCGGAAAAAAGGCAGTTCGTGCAGTCCTTGATGCCGTTTTCTTTATATTGAAACGCGCCGCCGCAGTTGCGGCCCAAAGCGTAAAGCGGGCAGTAGCAGAAAAGACAATTGAAATTTTCCGGGTCCGCGCCCTTGTGGCAGGGAAAATACTCGCATTCTTTATGCGCAAAATAGCTGTAATTTTGAGACATATTGGCTCCTTTTAAGCGTGCAGGATACGCGTTTACGTGAACGTGAAGCTCGGGTTATGGTCACGTTTATCGCCTCTTATGCTTTGTCTTCCATGGTTTTCACCATGTTTTTGATGCGCTTTGGGTCGAGACGCGGGCTGCCGTAAGGGCGCAGGGCCAAAGCCATCAGCTTCATGGGGTTATCGTCCGCCGCAATGCGGTTAGAGCCCATTTTGCCGCACACCGTGCAGCGGTGAATGACAGCCCACTCCCCGTTTTTGCGCACCCACACGCTGATGGCTCCATGACGCCGTGGCACGCGGACGCGCGGTCGCCGGGCTCGTTATCCACATGGACGCTCGAAAGGCAGTACGGGCAATGGTTGCGGTGGTCGCTGCCTGCGCCCTCGGGCAGAATTTCGCGCCCGCAGACCCTTGCACGTGAACGGGTCTAAGCACGCATGCTTTTTGTAGTAGCCTTTTTCGTATTTTCTGCGCTTATTTTCACGGTTCACGGCCATATCCTCCTTTGTCGCCCGCGCCGCCCATCATGCCGGGTAAGCTCTCATTTTTTCCAGTGGGAACGGCGGCATGGAAAGCGGCCGCCCGGCAATGGAAAGCAGCAAACGGGGTCGTCCTCGTCCGAAACGTGCGTAGAGGCAATCTCGCCGCAAAGGCTGCACCGGCCTATCTCCCAGCTGTCATCGGGCTTCACCCAAATGGAAACGGGCTGTAGCTTACCGCCGCATTCATAGTCCCCTCGCTGTCCGCTTCATGGATGGCGGTAAGGCAGCAGCGCGGGCAGTGGGCATATTCTCTTCGGGCATCGTTTTCCGCCGGCTCAAAGCCACAGGCAGGGCAGTGAAAAACGCTTGGGGGTATATATTCCATAGGGTCGTTTCCTCCTTGTTTTTCGGGAAAATATCTATAAAAACAAGTATAATATGAATCGCCACATTCGTCAATTCCGTAAAGGGAAAAACGCCTTTGCATTCCGATAAAAGGGACAATACCGCACATAAAACTTTCGACAGTGCGCGGTATTGCCCTTTGACAGATTGATCAAATTGGAATAGATGGATCAGAATAGCCGCTTACGTTCCCATAGAAACTTCTGCCGGTCTCATAGTTTTTTAAAAATCGTATTGATTTTAGCAGGGGTATTGCAATATACTTTAATAAATACAACTTGTTTTTCGACAAATAAGACGTTTTTTTGCGAGGTGCACTATGACTACACAAGCTTTGCTGCGGCTTTCCGCCGACATTATAACGCGGTATTACAATAATGAGATCGAGCCGTTTCTGGCGGCCTGCCACCCGACGTGCTGTGGATCGGCCCGGCAAATACACAGATTATCCGCACGCGCGAAACGCTCATCAGACGTTTGCCGAAGAGCACCACAACCTGCGCTTTGAGATGCACGACCTTGTGACCGTGCCGCTCGCATGACACCCAGCAGCAAAAGGTACTTGAGGTGCTGCTGTTTTTATGACGTAGACACCATTTGGCGGACAACAGCATGCAGCGTGTAAAGCAGCGCGTTCAGCTTTCGTGGGTGGTGGAAGGCGGGCAGCCGTTCATCCGCGTGTGTCACGTTTCCAATGCACTCGATTACGATGACCGCGATGTGATTCTACCCGTGCACTATGGAGAAGATCGTGCGCGTGGCGGTGCTTTTTCCGGCGAGGATCGCGCGCCGCGCATCGTTTTAAAGGGCGCGAACAAGGCCATGCTGTACCTGCGCCCCGCGTAGATCGATTACTTAGAAACAAGCGGCATGCACACCTATATTCACACAAAACGACATACGGGAATCGACCGAGCGACTGACGGCGATCGATAAGCGCTACCGGGACTGTTTCTGCGCTGCCACGAAAGCTACCTTGTGAACCCCGACCGCGTGACGGAAATCACTCGCTTTCATTTGACGCTTATAAACGGCACCCACTTTGCCCATCCCCGAAAAAGAAGTACGACCGTGAAAAAGCGACTCTCGGAGATGCTGGCGAAAAGAAATAAATTTCCTCACCGTTCATGTGGTTTCCCTCACCCCTATGGGCTCCGGTGACACCGGGTTATTTTAACCTCGCACATAGGCAAAGCCTTACAAATCGTCCATGTGTTCGACCTCCTTTGCCGCGCTTTTCATACAAAAATACAGCACTTTACGAATTTTTAAATTTTTTTAAAAAAACACTTGCTTTTTTCGTTTAGCTGTTGTATAATAATTGAGCACTTGAGAAGTGAATATATCGCGGGGTGGAGCAGTTCGGTAGCTCGTCGGGCTCATAACCCGAAAGGTCGGGTTCAAATCCTGCCCCCCGCAACACAAAGAAACTCAGTTGTTCTTTTTGAACAACTGAGTTTCTTTGTTTTGGGCAAGTTTGTGCCTGCGACTTTCCATCTATGCGCCCGCGGCTCATAACCCGGGGGCTGGTCGCCGGTGGCGACCGTCCAGCCCGACCGAGCCGGCAGGTGAGAACGTAGGAGATTATGGTGAGAACTTTGCCTTACGGCAAGTGAATTGTTCGCTCCGTGAACGTTAAAACCCCGATTCCTCATTGAACAGCACCCCATTTGTTAGACAGTATGATATAATGTTTAACAGGTGGGGTGATTTTAATGCCAAAGGGGAGTACCAAACAAACGATATACGCCGGAGTTCAAAGAGAATGGTTGTAGAAACCATGAAAAAAAAGAACATCTGAGTATCCATGCAACGGATGCAGGAATTTGGAATTAACGACCATAAAATTATAGAGCGTTGGGAACGCATTTATTTGGAAGAAGGGCCGGAAGGGTTAGCCATCGAACGGCGTGGCCGCAGCAGTAAGGGCCGTCCGCCAAAGCAGTTGCCGAAAGAGGTGGAAGAAGATCTGCTGGCAGAAATCCAGCGGCTGCGTGCTGAGTTAGAATACCTAAAAAACTTGCAAGCCTTGGTTTTGGAAGACGAGCGACGTCAGCGCAAAAAACGCAGGCAGTTCAGAAACTGAGGCAAAGACATTCTCTGGATATTCTTCTCTCAATCGCTCAACTGCCCCGTGCCACTTTCTACTACCATCTGAAGCGGATAAACAGTGCAGATAAGTATAAAGCTGTCAAAGCGGAGATCACGGCCATCTACCATGAAAACAAAAGGAAGATACGGCTATCGCCGCATTACAACAGAACTTCACAAGCGCAATTTCCTCCTGAACCATAAGACTGTCCAGCGACTTATGAAGGAGCTGGGCTTGGTTTGCCGTGTCAGGATGAAGAAGTATCGTTCTTATAAAGGGTGAAGTGGGCAAAATCGCACCAAATCTGCTAAATCGGGATTTCCATGCCGAAAAGCCGAATCAGAAATGGGTCACGGATGTGACAGAGTTCAGTTTGTTCGGAGAAAAGTTCTATCTGTCCCCGATTCTCGATCTGCACAGCAGCGATCTGGTCAGTTACACCATCTCGGATCGTCCTGTACTCAGCATGGTAACCACCATGCTGGACGAGGCGTTTGCAAAGATCCGGCCGAAACAAACCTGATTCTCCATTCTGACCAGGCTGGCAGTACCAACACAAACAATACCAACAGATGCTCGGGAGAAGGTGTTCGCCAGAGCATGAGCCGCAGGGAAACTGTTTGAACAATGTGGGGATAGAAAATTTTTTCGGAGCTGCTCAAAAAAGTGAGTTGCTGTATTTGCAGGAGTTCCGCCCAAGAACACTCAAACTGGAACTGATCGAATATCTCAGATTACTACAACAACCGCAGGATC
>VOFK01000664.1_pt1 | contig 16576 bp, 25 predicted proteins | sample 5384121 | NCBI WGS metagenome assembly VOFK01 (sample SAMN12384730, study PRJNA508395) | human gut metagenome | isolation source: healthy gut J | host: Homo sapiens
CAATTAATGTTGCGTCGTCTATATTGGCAGTTGTAAGAAGATACGTCCTTGTTTCATTAGACGAGAACAAGGTATAAATCCTATTATAAAATGTCAAAATGTATATGTTTCCCCTTTGGGCAATGTGAACGACGTTCCATCTGCAAGAGTAACTAGTACATGATTGTCATTAACTGTAACAGATTTGAAGAAAGAGTCTCCGTCTTGTCCTTCCGCTTTCACAGGTTTTCCGTCTGTTCCGTTAATACGTTTGGCTCCTTCGCCTGTATCAACGGTCCAGTATCCGTCACTGTCAACTCCCCCCATAACTGGAGTTGTACCTGTCACTTTTAACTTGTTAGTTGCATCCGGCAGCCATTCTGTAGTACCGTTGGTAGTAATGGTCCAGTAATATACTCCGTTTTCATCAGCTTTCACTCCAATCACAGGAGCATCTGTACCATTCTTTCCATTTTTGATAGATACGGTGCTTCCATCACTGAAAGTTAATGTAGCCATCAGAGGTCTGTTCTGTATTCGTAATTATTTTCCCTTGATTTAATGCGTCTACCAAACTCTGTAAAGTTGTAATTTCAGAGTTCATTTTCTTGACTGTTGTTTCTAGTGTTTCTACTCGTCCGTCGAGATCATTGACTTTATCCCAGAGATCATCGTCATTGTAGCAACTGCATACTGTAACGACAGTGAGCAGTAAAAATAGAATTTTCTTCATTGCTTTTGTTTTTAATTATTAATAGAATTGTGAATTATTGAATCTCTTTTTAGTTTCTTATCTGTAAAGGCAATATGTGCCGGAATGTCCCCCGTGATGACTGACCATTTCTTTTTTCCATCCGGGAGAAACAGTATAATGTGCCGGGAGTCACATAGTCTTTGGCATCGGTGACGAAGAATTCACCTGTTTCCGGATTGATTGCTATTCCATAAGGTATCTTGATAGATTTTTCCGTACCATCTGTAATAAAATTGCGGGTATCAGTTTTCTTTGTTTTTGTATTATAAATAGCGTAAGAGACTGTCCAACTGTTGGTGTAATAACTCCATTCTGTACTGTATACATACAGTGAATCTCTGCAAATAGCCATTTCTGTATTGGGAAGAAGCGGTAATTCTTCGATTACTTTATCGGTATTGGAATCTATTACAAATGTTTCGGAGTAAGTGTCATAATAATCTCCCCGGGATGAGACATAAATATTTCCGTATTGGTCTAATTCCATTCTATGCAAATTGATTCCCACATCAATGGTTTTGATAACTTTGAATGTGTTCAAGTCGATGACGGATACCGTACGGTCATAATTAGGTACGCGATACCCGCCGGAGTTGGCTACATAGAGTTTGTTGCCCACAATCACCATTTCTTCCGGCTGGTAGCCGACCACACAGGTGTCCTTGACAGTCAGTGTGGTAGTGTCAACACGTGCTACATACCCCAGTCTGGCGTTGGGATCTATTTTGACAGGGCCTGCATACGAACTGACGTATGCATATTTATCTTTAAAGACGATATAACGGCAATTAGGTATGGAAATTTGCGTGATGTGTTTTGCTGTTTCTACATTCATCACTTCTACGAAATGAGAACAGTTGATGATGGCATATAACTTATTTCCATAGATTTGGATATCATTTCCCACATCCCCCAATTCTTGTACGACTCCCGGGTTCCGTTCCGCATAGATATTCTTATGATAGATACCGGTTTCGTAATCAAAGTAATCAAGGGTAGCCTTGTTGCTTCCCATATTTCCTTCATTGAGTAGAAAGAAACCTTTGACAGAGGTACCGCTTACTCCGGGAGTAACTTGGTTGGGAGTTGACGGAATAATGCGTTCATCTTCGCGACAAGAAGTCGATAGAAGAACAAAAACAGATAATGATGGATAGAACAGATATTCTCATAACATGACGTTTAATTTGATTTTAAAACTTGTACCGGGCATAGGATAGCATTGCACTACTTTCATATTGCTGATTGAAGATATTATTAATTTCTGCCGTTACACGTATTCCCGTTTTCCCCCATTGAAAAAGTTTTGGATAGGGAAAAATCGTGGGTATACCAGGGCTGTGCGTAGTTCTCCGGGATATTGGCGACTGCTTCATAACGTTCACCTGTATAAATGAAAACTATAGTTACAGGACCATGTTTGGTAACTTCCATTGAGGATGATGGAACCTCCATGCCAAGGTATATAAGGAATCTGGCCTCCATACCATTCACTGGTAGGATCGGTAAAATCCTGTGCCTTTTGATAGGTGTAATTGAAGAGAGTGCTAAGTTCCACCTTTCCGAAGCCCCATTCTCCTCGTATGGCTGCGTCTAATCCCCGAATTTCCACATGTCCGAGATTAATCATAGTCCAACGGAACTGGTTGGAGGTAGGCATGGCAATGATTTTTATCATCTACTTCATTATAGTAACCATCTATTTGTAAGTCCAGGCTTTTCAGCCAATGGTTATTCCAGGTGAGAAAGTGATACCCACATCGTATTGGGTGGTATATTCTGGTTTTAAGTCCTTATTGCCTATAAAAAAGTATAATACAAATCATTGAGAGTCGGCATGCGAAAGACTTTTTTATAAAAGGCCCGTACATTCAGAGGGAACTTGGTCAATGGTTGCCAGGTGGCTATGACAGAAGGGGAGTGTATTTGTTTTTGGTGCCTGCATTAGCTCCTTTGGTACGTGTATTGTCGTCGACATGAGTATATAACAGGCTCGCCTGCAACATGAGGTGGTTGAAATCAAAGGACGTGGCGGCAGAAGTCAGGATTGTATTACGGGTTGGATAGACAAAATCTATGAGATCGGCCCGTAATGTATTCCATTGAAAATCATTGGATAATGACATACTCCACCAGGGATAGATGGTGAATAAATGGGCGGCCGAAGCATAGATTTCTTGTTGTCGGTAGTGATTGTCTACGTACATGGTGGTGACATCCAGTCTGGGATCGGATAAATAGTGGAGATAGTCATAAGCATATTTTCCGTTGGCTAGCAGACTGTACCAAGGCTTAAAATAGTTTTGAAAAGAGCCTTGCACAAACAGATTGGTATCCCACTGCCGGTCCTGATGGCGAAACTTACCCGGCTCTTCTCTTACCGCAGCTCCGGGATATCCTCGTTCTGAATTGTATAGGTATGCTTTGGCTTTCCATTCTCCTTTGGGGACTTTTTCCGAAGAATGCATTCTCCAAACGTAACATTCTTACGTCTCCATTTTGACGAACAGCTGTTGTGTCGTAACCATCTTTCTTGGCGTATGTGAATTTATATCGTCTGATGTATACATATACTCCGTACTGATGGAACTGCTTATTCGTTCGTTGAAACGATGTTCCCAAAGTAGTGACGGATTGATGGTAGAGAATGCACCGCCTTTCACCCCGATGTTCAGGTTGTTTTTCTTTTTCCCCTTTGAATAGGGGTTTTCGTGTCTGCATATATATGGCACTTGCGGAACTATAATCTTTGGCAGGTTGGAAGATGGCACTTTTTTTGACCATTATATAGTGAAATGACTTCCATATTATCTAATGAAAAAAACGACCTAGATCGACGACTCCATTTTGCGCATTTCTAATTCAATACCATCGTAAAATACTCCGACATGATGACTGCCCATACTTCGTATATTGACGGTTTTTAGTCCTCCAATACCTCCGTAATCTTTTATCTGTACTCCGGAAAAGTAGCGCAAAGCATCAGCAACGGAGTAAACATTGAGCTTCTCAAGTTCTTTGCCGGACAGAATCTGTACAGGAGACATCTTTTTTTTGCATCCGGTTGCTGTAGATAGTAACTTCTTTGAGTTTGAGAAGTGTATCAGACAGAGAAGTCTGATGCCGAACCCTGGACTGGGAAATGGCCGGTAATGTGGTAAATAGAGATAGAATCAAACATAATATCCACCGTAAATGGATATAATGCTTATTGTATGAATGGACTTGAATAGAAAGCATGTCTTTTTATTTTATAGGTATAAAAAATCCGTTTGTTCAGATCTGAATTCAATCTACACAAACGGACATATAGCTATTATACCAAATAAAAAGATAATTGCTTATTTTCTATTTGACTACTACCCGAAATCCCGCAGGTGTAAATCAGAACATCAAGGCAGGTCTTCTGACTCATCCCATTTTGCTTGAATAAATATCCAAAACTTTTTGTTTTTAATTTGCTCTTTGGTTTTTGGGGATTTACAACAATTACCGCTTTACTGGCATTCCCTTTTCATTCATAACCTTTTTGTTAAAACTATGGCACAAAGTTAGAGGGGACACAATAATTGGTTTGTTTATTTATCTCCAAGTGACCAATAAATGTTCCCCGGCATCTAGTCTATTCACCATTTGATCGTTAAAGGATGAAAGACTATTGTAACGAGCGGAATCAATAAGCTGGCATGTCAATACTCAGAAACATTGAGATGCAGCAGGCTCTGAGATGGCAGTTAATTAGTAGACCTTTAAGAACTCAAATGAAATAATTTCAGCTTCATCATAATCCATGTAATCAAGTAGCTGAATTTACTCATATGGCCATATACTTATCCCTCCGCAGATGACTGTCTACTACAAAGGCCTTCGCCTGCTCCACAAGCCTGCACAGGCGAGAGAGATGGAGTTTCCAAGGCATCAGGTTGCTAGCTCAGGTGGTATAATCTGGATGAGGGCAAGTCAGGATGGGAAACGGTGGGCTGACCGCCATATGATCACAGTTTTTACAGGTTGCCCAGATTCACAGGAAATGCGAAGGAGAGACTTTGGGAGATACCTGCAGATGGAATCAGTTCGGATGATTCCTTCTCTGCAGCCAGTTCTGGAACCTAGTAGGCGAGGCTGGTCTCCACTTAATTTAATGGAAGGCTGCCAGTCTACTCCCGAACAGGTGATGTTGCTCCAGAAGTTATTTCAGTTTTTAGGTTATTTTTCCGTTCAGTTCCAGTTTAATGAAGTAAGGGATGCGGCTGAGGCTGAGCTCTTTGTTCAGTTGTTAAAATTTGATTTTCCTTTCGAAGAATACCAATGATTGCTTCCATTAATCAGGTGAGATCACTAATGAATTGTTTCGATTGACCAATTTAGTTCAATGGCAGTTCTTTTGATACAATTACTACATGCAGGATGGCTGGCATATCCTAAAGGCGTTTCAGTCCACCTATTTAATGCTCAATCCAGGAAATGTAAAAATACCATTGTTAATCGGGTTCAGTGGTGAAGTGCAGGATAATAGTAATGGTTCAAAGAGGCATGGCTAATATTCCAGGGAGATGCTGAAAAAGCCCAGGTCCTGCCAGGTAATTCCAGGTAGGCAGGCAAGGATCAAATTCGATTCTTTGAGAGGTGGGTGTTCGTCCAGATTCATGACAGGCCAGATGATTCGACAAAGTGTCAGGGTAATACAGGAGGATGATTCAATAGTTGATGACAGAATCAGTGGGTGCCACTCCTTACTTTAAGATTCAGGGGTAACTGACCAAAGTTTATTTGGGGCTTTATGATTATTATTTGATGCTTCCAGTTTAGCTAAAATTTTGGAGAATCAGCTGCGGGGATACATTGAGCATGGCAGTCTAGTAAAATTAACTGATATTATATTAATCATTTCTCAAGTTCTTTTTACAGTCTGCTGGTTTTTCTTCTTGAATAGCTGGTCTTTCATTTGACCTTGACTATCAGTGGTAAGTAAATATCAAGAAGTTGAATGGAGTTTCACAGCAGCAGGACTGTCGGGATTTACAACCCGATTCCCTTTTAATTCAGATAGTTGATATGGCTATCTGAAACCAATTCAGGGGCAAAGATAGCGAATTTATATAGGAACCCAAATGAATGCTACCTATTTATTTTTATACACAGTCTGATTCTTGTCGGATATCTGTTTGTTTTATTTGATGCGTATCTCTCATCTACATCAAACGTGACGGATTCATTACGGAAAAGTCTTTCTATATGTCCGCTGGTTATCATTTCCGAAGTGGGCAAAGTGTACATATATGGGTTATCTATGAGCATGATGGAGTCACAAAGCGACAATGCGATGTCGAGGTCATGAGTGGAGAATAAGACACATTTGCCTTCTTCTTGTGCCAGCTCTTTAGTAGCAAACAGAGCTCATAACGATTGGGCAGGTCAAGAAAGCAGTTGGCTCGTCGAGCAGGATAACCGGGGTGTCCTGCGCGAGGGCACGCGCAATCATAATTCGCTGGCACTCGCCGTCGGACATCTTATCCATTGTCTTTTCTGCATAACCGGACATGCCGACCAACTGAATGGCATTATCTACTATTTTCCGGTCTTCCGGTTGAAGCTGACCGAGCCAGTTTGTGTAGGGAGCGCGCCCCAACGCTACCACATCTTTGCAGCGGAGATTAGCGATGCGTACTTTGTCGGTGGTTACGAAACTAATGCTCCGGGCTAATTTTTCCGGTTTCATGAAGCAATGTTCTTTTCCTTGCAGAGTAATCTCTCCTGATTGAGGACTTTCCAGCCCCATTATAGCACGCAGGAGAGTACTCTTTCCCGTTCCGTTACGTCCTAACAGTGCAACGAGTTGTCCGCCTGTGATTCGGGCATTTACCGTTTCCAACAGCGTGCGCTGTCCATATCCTAATGTCAGTTCCTTAAGTTCTATCATTTGAATCCATGCAAGTTTTTAGCAATTACCCATAAAATGACCGGAACACCTAGCAAGGCAGTGATGCAGTTAACCGGAAGTAGGAACTTCTTGGCGATGATGTCGCAGAGAAGCATACTGATAAGTCCTGTCAGCATGGTGCCGGGGACGAGTATCCGGTGGTCGGCATTGTTGAACAGCAACCGTGTGACGTGCGGTACTGCCAGCCCGATAAAACCTACCGGGCCGCAGAAAGCGGTAACGGTTCCTGTCAGCAGCGCGGTGGATACAAAGATAAGGGTACGCGAACGTTTGATATTCATTCCCATTGTACGTGCATAGTTTTCTCCAAGAAGCAACAGGTTCAAAGGTTTGATGCAGACTATGGAAATGAGCAGTCCCAGGCATAACATCGGTGTCATGATTCCCAGTTGGGTGGTGGTGATGTGTCCGAGAGATCCCATTGACCAGAGCGTGAACATTTTCAGTTGTTCGGCAGAACTTAGGTATTGGAGTATCTGAATGATAGCGCCTGCTACGTAGCCTATCATAACTCCCATAATCAATACACCGAGGATATTTTTTACTTTCCGGCTGATAACGGCTACTCCCAGTAAAATGACAGCCGTTCCTATCCAACTGGAACCGACGATGCCCAATGACTGGAGCAGTGGAAATTCAGACCAGCCGAGCAGCGGAGCTCCCAATATAAAGAGCGCTACCCCTAATCCTGCACCGGAACTAACTCCCAGCAGGTAAGGGTCCGCCAATGGATTCTGGAATACCGTCTGCATCTGCAGACCGCTTACGGAGAGCGCCACACCTATCAGTGCCGCCACTATTACCCGTATAAACCGGATGGAAAGAAGAATATTCCGTGTCATTTCATCGCATTCGCCTCCGGTGAGTACAGCCCATACCTTAGTGATAGATATACGTATCTCCCGTTGCCATATCTATCAGTAATAATAGTACGGCAACTATACTTAGCGTAATGAATAAAAGAGGGGAGTACGTTTGTCAGGCTGTTTCATTCCAGACGCCTGTAATAATAAAGTGAATCGGATACGAGTTCGGGGTGAAAGATATGAATCAGGTCACGCAATACGACGTCGGGACGTACCACTGCAGATTCCCAGTAGTCATTACCTCCTGTCGGTGTTGTTCGTAAATTGTTGTTGTAAACAGTTTTTTCGCGTACAGCTTTGGCGTCTACAAATTTAGGATTGACCGTCTTTAGTTCATCCAACGTAGAAGCCATGCCTACATTAATCCAGTAGTCGGCTTTTTGTATCAGTTTGTAAGCCGTTTCCAGTCCGATGGGAGTGGAACTGTTAGAAGTGTTTTTTTGTAGATGTAATCCGCACCTGCATCAGTTACCAATTGTGCCATGTAACTTTTGTGTGGAAGGCATCACCCAACTGTCGTTCCAGCGGGGTATTGAGCATAACGGTAGGACGTTGCTCTACCGATTCGGTGAGTGCTTTCAAAACTTGATAACGTTTAGGGATTTCACGGAATATTTCGATGCCTTTTTCCCTGCTGTCTGTTAATTCGGCAAGAGCTACCAGCCATTCGGCTTTACCAAGCGGTGATTCCTCCAAATATTCTCCTACATACATATAAGGTATATACAGTTCTTTCAGTTTGTCTGTTACAGCGGTTTGTGCGTCTCCGATGCCGTATAACAGGACAACATCCGGTTTCAGTCCCAATAATAACTCATAATTCATTTCGGGGCCCATGTCTTTGATAGAATTTTTTATGTGCGAGAATATATGGATTGGATACATAGTCGATGCCCGATACTCCGACAATTTTGTCCACTTGACCTAGAGCGTTTCGAACATGGCGATGTAGGAAGAAGACATACATACAATCTGTTTTGCTCCGGCAGGAATGGTGGGACCTGTGAATCCGGCGGGTGCCTGTTCACCGTTGCGTGAAATGAAATAAGACATTTTTACGTCCTTGGCTCCCTGCCATGGATTGGAAACCTGAATAAGTGTGCTGGCGGCCTTGTCCGCACCCAGAATCTTGAATCCGGTAGCATATTCAGGTGTATAGACATCCTGTTTGAAAGCCTCGAGAGAAGTCTTCTTGTTGGATATACAACTAGCCAGGAAGAGAAGACATAGCCATGTGAGGATTGAAATAGGAGATTTCATCTTTATTCGTGTATCTTTTAAATGAATAAATAATTTTCGGTGTCTGAAGATTGACATTGTGGGGCAAAGATAAGTATCTTTTGGAGATATTCTTTTCCTTTTTTCATTGCATTTTCTCCGAAATCATTCCTATTTATGTATCCTCCCCTTAGGCAGGCAGAATGGATTAAGTTTATCGGTCTGCTGATTACTTCAGAGAATTTCTGCACCTTAAAGATTCAGAAAAAATTTGGAGATGCTTTTTACCCTCGCACTCTCACCCATTGACTCAAACCGCTTATTCATCATCTATGCAGATAATGGCTTGTTCATATAGGTAAACACTTAGTTTCAAGTAGCGAAACATTTTGTTTCTCGGTGTGAAACACTTTCGTTTCATTACTTGAAACATTTCGTTTCTCGGTGCGAAACACTTTGTCCCAAGTAATGAAATAAAGTGGAACTGCCGTCAACCGAAAATTCTCCAGTAAGTAATTATTAAACAGGGTGTGAGGGTAAAGACATCGCAAACTTATTAGAGATATCTACACCTGTTTGTTTACGGGCACTCTTGATATAGAAAAACTCCTCCGTAGGCAGGTACTGCCTGAAATGCTTCTTCCTGGTGAATCAACTTTGCATAAATCTGTGCGCAAATCAATACGCCGCCATGAGCAAATACTACTATATTTTCAGCCTCCTTTTGTTTGATTTTCGTCTAAAAATGCGGCTACTCGTCTATATTGGTCGGCAAACGATTCTCCATTGGTTGCTTTTACATTCATGTAGTCGTCGTACCAGCATTGGAGATTCGGGTCTTTGATTTTATTAAAATACTGCATTTCCCAATCTCCGAAATTAAGTTCCAGTATTCTTGGGTCACGGGTGGCATCTCCGAATCCGCAATACTGTGCCAGACGGGTGCATCTGGATAGAGGGCTGGTGTAAGCCATATCAAAGTGAATGGATTCGATTTTAGCTTTGGTTACGGCTGCTTCTATCTCAAATGTAGGACGTAAAGGAACGTCTGACTGACCGTAACAAAGACCTTTAGGAACGTCGACAGAGGTATGTCTGATTAGATAAATATTCATAGGTTTACTTATTTTATATAGATAGACATCACTGCTCCCAGCCAGAAACTCATTTCGCTTAGGAGAAATAATGCACCGCAACAATCTCCGGTATATCCGTTCACAGACGTCGTTTCATCATCCGGCAGATAAAGAATACCAGAATGGGAAATATACATACGGGCCAGTAGCTTGGAGGAAGTAATAGGAGAGGTAGTATTCCACCCATCGCAGACATTACGATCTCCCCCAAATTCATTCTTGTATATACTGTTCGGATTTGCTATCTTCTTCTTTCCGTGCGTAGGGCAGGTAGTTGATAATATTGGAAGAAATGAATTTGCTCCAGGTATCTCCGCTTAGTAATAAGAAAGGAGTAACTGCTAAGGGAAGTGCGACCAGTAGATTGTAAGCAAATAAATAATAGATGATTAATCCCAAAACTCCATAGCTTCCGATATGGGGAATCTTTCATGATGCGTAACGTGTGCTTTTCTGTTCGTCCCACCTCCGAATCCATCGAAGAAATCGGCCAATCCATCCTCATGCAATGCTCCTGTGATAAGTAAACGTGAAGTCAGTGCCAGGATTACGGCTACTCCGTGTGAGGTAGAATAGTACTGGCTCCCCAGAAAATCAATGCCATCATTCCCCCGGTCAGCCAGCCACTGAAACTCCAATAATTGACAACGTGTTTGAAAACACTCCTGCGGAACTTCTTTTTATTTTCCAGAAAGGCAATCGTGTAAAGAATATGAGGGCGGCAAGTATCTGGTTCATTTTAGAAATATTTAGTGATGGAAGCATGAGCAAATGAATCCATTTCATTCAGCATTTTCACAGCGGAATCCACAATGGGATAGGCACAAACGGAACCGCTTCCTTCTCCAAGTCTTAATCCGAGATTGAGTAGGGGACGTGCTCCGAGATAGTCCAATAATAGCTTATGTCCGCTCTCGTCTCCCTGATGACCGAATATGGCGTAGCTCATCACTTCCGGATAAAGGCGTGAAGCGGCAAGAATACAATTGGTCATTATAAATCCATCAATTAAAATAACCATTCCCAGTTCTGCAGCTTTGAGCATTGCTCCTACGGCCATTACCATTTCGTAACCTCCGAAACGGCAGAGGATTTCTTCTGCGGAATGCTCTCCCGGATATTGTTCGAGAGATCTTTTCAGAACTTCGTATTTGTGGTTTATTCCCTGGTGATTGAGTCCGCTTCCTGCACCTACACATTGATCTAATGGGATTCCGGTGAAGCAAGTCATCCATAGAGAAGAGGACGAAGTATTTCCGATTCCCATTTCACCGAAGCTAATGATATTGCAGCCTTCCTGGTGAGAAGTGTCTACACATTGGGCACCATGCTCCAGGCAAAGTTCCATCTCTTCAGGTGTCATGGCTGCTTTATGAAGGAAATTGCGTGTTCCTCTTCCGACTTTCATGTTAATGATGCCTTTTTCATAAGGTAAATCATAATCGACTCCTGCATCTACAATTTTTAAGAGTGAAACCGTGCTGTCGGCACAGGAAATTGATCCCTGCTCCCCCATGAAGAAAGTTGCTGATTTGTTGCTTAACAGGTTACTTCTTTAGGAGATGGGCTGACTTTTTCTTCTACGATGCCATGATCTGCGGCAAAGATTATATTTTGAGGATGAATTAATCGTGGAGAAAGGGATTGTTGGATCAGTCCGATTTGCAAAGCAATTTCTTCCAGTCTTCCAAGCGATCCTTTAGGCTTGGTCAGATTATTGATTTTGTCAATCAGAGCTTCTTTGATAGCTTCATCCGGCTTTTGAATATGAAACGTTTTCATGTTTATTTTATTTTTACGGGAATACCACTTGCCATGAGATATACATCGTCGGCATGCGATGCGATGTATTGATTGGTCCAACCTTGCAAGTCTGTGAATTTACGTTGCAGTTTGTTCTCGGAAACTCCCCCCCAGCCAATCTCATTAGTTACAAATATGAAAGTGGCATCCTGCTGGGTAAATTTGTCGAATTCTTTTTTGACGGCTTCCAATGAGGAGGCAACGTTAGAATCAAACTCCATAAAGAAGTTAGTGCACCAAAGAGTTACACAATCTATCACTACGACTCTGCCCGCTACATTGTGACGGCTCAATTTTTTTCTTCTTCTATATTTGTCCATTCAGGACCGCGGTTCTTTTGATGGCGTTCCACCCTTTTTTCTGAATTCTTCGTCCCATATCTTGGCAGTGGCCAAGTAAAACCGGTGACGTAGTAAGTTCATGCGCTTTTTTTTCCGCAAACGAACTTTTACCGGATCGTTGTCCTCCTGTGATTAGTATAATCCTTTTCATTAAGTTGCTGATTGAATAATGGATGGACAAAGGTATAAAAAATAACTCTGGGATTAACCGTTTTACGTAAAAGTTATTAACTTTGTCCCGATTTGTTTTAGATCAACATAAATATCAGACTTAACTACTATTGGATATGAACGCTTGTAAGTTAGTGGGATTGCTTTTGCTGCTACTTTGGGGACATACTGCTCTGTATGCTCAACAAGTGAGAACTGTGCGAGGAAGAGTGCAGACAGTGAAAGCCGGCAGTAATGAGAAGCGGGCATTACCATCTGCCAGCATTGTTATTTTGGCGAAAAGTGATTCTGCCTTTATCAAGGGAATAACAAGTGATAAGAATGGGCGTTTCATTCTTAATTATCAACCGCAGAAGAAAAAAAGAAATACCTGTTGAAGGTCTCTTTTATGGGAATGCAATCTGTATACCGGGCACTGGAAGACTCTGTATCGGTGAATATCGGTACAGTGGTATTGAAAGATGATGATATTCAGATTAGTGAAGTGACGATAACGGGAAAAATTGCAGGAAGTAGTGATGGAGGGAGATACTACGGTTATCAATGCTGCCGCTTTTAAAACTCGTGAAGGAGCTTATCTGGAAGATTTAGTGAAGCGTGTTCCCGGATTGGTATATAATAAGAAAGATAATTCGTTGACATACAACGGACAGCCCATCAGTGAAATCAATGTAAATGGCGAAGCTTTTTTCTCCGGAGATAAAAAAGACGGCACTCGAAAATCTTCCGGCAGACCTGATTAGTAAGTTGAAAGTATATGATAAGAAATCGAAAGAAGAGGAGTTCACCGGAATTAGTTCAGGAGAAAAGAAATATGTACTCGACTTGCAGACTAAGGATGAATTGAATAAAAAACCTGGCTGACAAATGCAACGGTAGGATACGGGAATAACCAGAAGAAGGATTTCGAGGGGCAAGTGAATTATTTTAGTAAAGACGGAGATAATCTTTTCTTTTATCGCACAGTCTACCAACAGATACCAGAATAGTACGTACAAGGATAATATCAACAAATCGGTAGGAATGAATATGACTCATAAATTCGGTAAGAAATTCTCCCTGACCGGAAGTGTGAACTATAATTTGAACCGGAACGGAAATCTTTTCTTCCATTTATCAGGAACAGTATTTGCCGGCAGGTAATCAATACTCTGCGTCTACTAACGAAAGTAACTCTAAGGGGCGGTCGATTAGTTCTAACTTCATGGGAAGCTGGGAAGTAGATAAACGTACACGTATACATTTTACCGGTAATTTAGAATCTCTCCTAATAGGAATGAAAACAGTAGCCAGAATGCATCTTTTGATGCTCCTCCCGGCATAAATCATGAGAGCTTGTTTGATGACTTTGAATCTATTCCCCGGGATATAAAAGTGAATCGTAGTGAGAACCGGTCGCGTTCGGAGAATCAGTCGAACCGTTATAGCTGGATGATGGGTATTATGAGACGTCTGAATGAAAAAGGTACAACGCTGGCATTGAATATCCTGAACTCGGATTCGTGGGGAGATAATGAAAGTTTTTCGCTTTCTAAAACTACTTATTTCCGTCTTGAAGATAAATTGGGAAATGATTCGGTGCTTTTTCGTAACCAGTATTTGAAGTCGCCTCAAAAAAATAATTCATGGAGAGTCGGGATTACCTTTGCCCAGCCTATTGGTAAGAAGATGCATTTCCGGGTAGCATATAACTGGGATACTAACTATGAGCGTGATAATCGTGATACGTATGAATTATCTTCTCTGACGAAGTCGGAAGTCTTTGGTGAACTACCTCCCGACTATGAAGCAGGGTATGTGGATAGTTTGAGTAATCGGAGTCATAGTCGTACGAATGGCCATAATCTGGATGTGGGGCTTAATTACTCTGATGATACCTGGATGTTTAATGCCTCATTAGGGATGACTCCGCAAAAACGTGCCATTGAACGGAAAATGGGAAAGCTCTATGCGGACACTACCATGCATACTATCGACTTTCAGCCTATGATATGGGTGAATTGGAAAAAGAAAGAGGCCCGGATCACTTTCAATTATAGTGGTAGAACCCGGCAACCCTCCTTATCAGATTTAATGCCGCTGACGGATAACAGTAATCCGTTGTATATCACCCGGGGAAATCCGGATTTGAAACAGATGTTTTTCTCATAGTGTCCGTGTGAGCTTTCAACATTCAAAAAAAGGTATATCTGCGAATATCGGCGGGCAGATGGAACAGAATAGCGTTACACAGGTAATGATATATGATGCAAAGACTGGCGGACGTGAGACATATCCTGTCAATATAAACGGTAACTGGAATATGTATGGAAGTGCTAACTGGTGGAAACGTTTAGGACATTTTTCCTTGCGGTTGGATATGAACGGTAATCATAGTAATAGTGTCAGTATGATTAATGAAGACAAGAGCCTCGAACCGAAGAAAAGTACGACACGTGATACCGGATTGGGGTGTGACGCGAATGTATCTTATCAGCCCGCCTGGGGAGGTATTGATTTCTCTACTTCTGGAATTATCAGTATTCGCTTAATTCTATCAATGATAACGATACCTATACGCGTAATTATAGTTTTCGTCTTGAAGGGTACGTTGATCTTCCTTTTGGCTTGCAATTACGGACGGATGGGGCTTATACTTTCCGTAATGGTACGAATATCCGTAAAGGCGAAGATGACCAGATGTTGTGGAATGCAAGTGCCAGCTGGCGGTTCTTGAAAAAGAAAGAAGCGGAACTGTCTGCTTATTGGGCGGATATTCTTCGGGAAGAGGAAAAAGTTTCGGCCGTACGACTTCTTCTGATGGTTTTTATGAGTTCCGTAAACAGGAAATAAAAAGGATATTTCATAGTCACTTTCAAATATAACTTTCGTTTGATGATGTGATTTTTAGAAAAAAGTCGTATGTTTGCTACAGAACCATAAAACAAAATGTACTATGAGCGGTAATTATGTTATCAATATCGGCCGTCAGTTAGGTAGTGGCGGAAAAGAAATAGGAGAAAAGTTGGCAGCCCGTTTGGGAATCAACTTCTACGATAAAGAACTGATTAATCTGGCTTCTGAAGAAAGCGGATTGTGCAAAGAGTTTTTTGAAAAGGCAGATGAAAAAGCCTCGCAGGGTATTATTGGCGGACTGTTCGGTATGCGTTTCCCTTTTATCAGTGAGGGAGCTATGCCATGTAACAACTGCTTGAGCAATGATGCCTTGTTCAAAGTACAGAGTGATGTGATTCGTCATCTGGCGGCAGAAAAATCTTGTGTTCTTTGTAGGACGTTGCGCAGATTATATTCTGAGAGAGCATCCTCGTTGCGCTAATGTTTTTATTTCAGCCTCTAAAGAAGATCGCATAGCGCGGTTGTGTGGCATGCATCATATTGATGCGGAAGCTGCAGAAGAAATGATCGAAAAAGCGGATAAGAGACGTTCGGAATACTATAATTATTATAGCTATAAAACGTGGGGAGCAGCAGCTACTTATCATTTGTGCATCGATTCTTCTTCTTTGGGAATTGAAGAGACAGTGCGGTTCATTGAAGAATTTGTAGTAAAGAAACTGCAGCTTGTATGACAGGATAGAAAAGCAGATTGAAAAAATAAATAAAGCCGGCGTATTCCATTTGGATATAGCCGGCTTTATTGTTTATATGCTAAACTTGATTTACATCATTGCTAATAATATCATCTGTCCCGTCAGAATACGGAGGAACATCGATAACGGATAAACTGTAGAGTATCCCACTGCCGGAGCATCTCCGGAGGTTTGTTTGATTGGCATAAGCCAATGCCGGTGGGTCGGTATTACTACCGGCTATCAATCCCATCAGGGTGAAGTAGTTTACCTTATAATATAATCTTGCGATGGTGCCGATGATAAGTAGCGGGATAACGGTGATAAGGAAACCGGAACCTACGTATAGTAATCCGTCTCCTTCGACCACCGTTTGCACGAAATTGGCACCGGCATCTATACCGACACTGGCAAGGAAGAGTACGATACCGATTTCACGAAGCATCAGGTTGGCACTCATTGTGGTATAAGTCACTAAATGGAGCTTATGACCGAAACGTCCGATAAAATAGCTACTACCAGCGGTCCGCCTGCCAAACCTAATTTCAGAGGAGTCGGCATACCGGGGAATGCAATCGGAAGACTACCCAGAAGGATACCTAAGAAGATACCAACGAAGATCGTAACAATGTTCGGTGTATCCAAGCGTTTTAACTGATTACCCAGTACACCGGCAACACGTTCCACTGCATCTCTGGCTGTCCTACCACCATAACGCGGTCACCTACCTGAAGTATCAGATTCGGATCGGCAAACAGGTCCATACCGGAACGGTTGATACGAGTGACATTGACCCCA
>VOFK01002972.1_pt1 | contig 16573 bp, 13 predicted proteins | sample 5384121 | NCBI WGS metagenome assembly VOFK01 (sample SAMN12384730, study PRJNA508395) | human gut metagenome | isolation source: healthy gut J | host: Homo sapiens
CTCATTGTACTTCGTTCAGTTGCGTATTTGCTTCAATTTGAGGGAAATTTTAGAACTGTTGTAAGTCGGCACAAGTGCATCGGGTGGTGCAGATTTGTGCAGCGGGCTGGCGACAGTCCGGTAGTGATAGGTCCACTGGGTACGTCCGATATGCGATCCGAGAGGAAAAGCCGTGTGTGGAGGCCAAAGCGAGGCCATGACCCACTTGAAGAAAGGGAGGTATAGGGGAAGCGACCGTCACGCTCGAAGCGAGGCCATTGGCAGGCGGGCCTGGGAGGCGATGAGCCCGCATAATCGTGTCAGATACGATTGTCCAGGCGTGGTCGGAAACGTTCATGTGGGCTCAGAAAGGGTTCCTGGGTCTCTGAGAGGCTTAACGAAATGAGAAGTTTTCGCCTGTGGCGGAGATATGGTCTGCTTTCTGACGACCGTGAGCGAAATCGCAGGCAGAGGGCAACCTGTGAGAGCCACAGTGAAATTCCACGGTAGGCGCGCCACTTCTTCCTGAAATCTGTCATTTGTGATGTAACGATACCTTAAGCCGCACCCGCATGAGGCGGTTTGTCTTTTATTCTCGGAGGTGATTAAAACCTGGCTGGCGCCAAAGGCAACGGCCGCTAGCAGTAGAAAAGAAAAGGCCGACACGGGATTTCACAGCATGGATAATTTTTTTGAGCTGGAAAACTCTCTCATGGTTTTCTTGCGGAAGGGAGAGGGACTTATGATCGTGACCAAATTTTTACCTTAAAGTCAATCGTTCGGATTACGGTTAGTACTGTCAGAAATAGTTCAAAGAATCAATGTCTGGAAAATACCATATTGTCTGAGTTTTATCCGCTGCTTCAGCAACTCATCTTTACTTATCCTTCAGCAAAGTGAAATACGCGACATCTCCGGCCTCTATCGCCCATCATCACCGCGAGAATGATTGGCTCTGCATGCCGCGCGCCTCGCGCTGCCACATGCATAGGGACGGCTTTTAAAAACTCCCTCCAGAAGCACCCGGCAGCTAGGAGAATCTTTCGTAATCTTTAGCTACGACAATAATCTCTCCATTAACTCAGAACTCATCGTCGTGTCCCCATTTCTGTGGGATAGAGACTATCTCCTTCCGCGTAATATATTCCGGATAGACAAGTTCATCCACACCATTCTTTACAGAATTCAGACTCACGTCTTTGCATGAGTTCGCTGTTGTCGATACGCGCAACAGTCCTGCGCGCCCGAGCGATACGCAAGCTGACGAAATCTGTTCCATTCTCCCCATGGAGTCACAGCTATGAAAAGGCCACAATCCGACACACCACGCCTCGGCCAGAGCCGATATGGCGACACCGAGCGTCCGTTCATGGTCACATTGCTTATATTATAACGCGCATCCAATTCTCCGAGATTACGCGTCATCGTTCTGCCATCAGCAACATCCTGGTTCTCCTGCGACTTGTCGGGCAAAGATGAGGTGCCGCAACATCACCGTCTCCGGATATAATAATTCTCATATTCTCTCTCAAGATTCAGTTATCCACTCCCTCTAGCAATAAACAATTTACCTGGGCGGCTCGGCTCGCCCGATGGACGTGTGCCGCGATCTGTTTGTGCGCGCGGGGGTGCGCTGGTATATGGGCGTGGGTGCGGAGGGCCTCCAATTGGCCGACTACGGCATGATGGTGGCCATCGGCTATCCCAAGCCGGGGCAGACGCTCGAAGAGGCGCGCGACATGCTGCTCGATGAGATCGGGAAGCTGCGGGCCGGCGATTTCGACGAGGAGCTGCTCGCCTCGACGATCGCCAACTACAAGCGCGGCGAGATGCAGGCGCTCGAAGAGAACGGCAACCGCGCGATGGCCTATGTCGACGCCTTCATCAACGGTGTGGACTGGAAGCGTTCGGTGGAGGAGCTCGACCGCCTGTCGAAGGTGACCAAGGCCGACGTCGTGGCGTGGGCCAACGGAAGCTCGATCAGGTCTATGCAGCCGTTTACAAGCGCCAGGGCGTCGATCCCAATATCCACAAGATCGACAAGCCGCAGATCACGCCCATTGCCACCAACCGCGACAAGTCGTCGGAGTTCCTCGCCGCCATCCAGGCCGCCGAGGTCGAGGCCGTGCAGCCGGTCTTCGTCGATTATGCCAGCGACCTCTCGGTCGGCAAGATGAAGCAGGACATCGAGGTGCTTTATAAGCAGAATACCACCAACGGGCTGTTCAGCCTCTACTACGTCTACGATTTCGGTACGACGACCGATCCCGCCTTCGGCATCGCGTCGGACTATTTCGACCTGTTGGGCACCGATACGCAGTCGTTGCAGGAGATCCAGCGCGAGTTTTACGATCTGGCCTGCTCGTTCGGCATCCATGCGGGCGGCGAGCGCATCTATGTGACGATCAGCGGACTTGCGGAGAATATGGACAAGGCCGTGAAGCTGGCCGAGGAGTACATGCAGAACGTCGAGGGCGATGACGCCGTGCTCGCGCAGCTCAAAGCCAACGCGATGAAGGCGCGCAACGACGCCAAGTTGAACCAGAACGCCAACTTCCGCGCACTGCAACAGTATACCTTCTACGGCCCCGAAGCGATTCGGGCGCGGACGCTGACCGACGAGCAGCTCATGGCGCTCACGTCGGACGAACTGCTGGCGCGGATCCGGAGCCTGAGCGACTACGAGCACTACGTGATGTACTACGGTCCCGAGACGGAGGCGAAGCTCATCGCCGCGCTCGACGCGATCCACCGCACGTCGCAGGAGTTGAAGCCGGTGCGGAAGGTGCGTTTCCCGCTGCTGACGGTGGACAAGAGCGAGGTCAACGTGGCGCAGTACGACGCCAAACAGATCTATTATCTCCAATATTCGAACCGCGGCGAGAAGTTCTCGACCGACAACGATCCGGGCGAGACGCTCTTCAACAGCTATTTCGGCGGCGGCATGAACGCCGTGGTCTTCCAGGAGATGCGCGAGGCGCGTTCGCTGGCCTATACCGCTTTCGCCACCTTCACCGAGATGCGCGACAAGGACGATCCCTATATCTTCTATGCCTTCATCGCCACGCAGAACGACAAGATGCGCCAGGCCGTCGAGGCGTTCGACGAGATCATCGAGAACATGCCCGAATCGGAGAAGGCCTTCGAACTGGCCAAGCAGGGTATCCTGGCCAACCTCTCCACGCAGCGCACCGTGCGCGACAACGTGCTGTGGAGTTTCGTCTCGGCGCGCGAGATGGGCGTCGGGGTCGACCGCAACAAGGCCGTTTACGACGCCGTGCAGGGCATGACGCTCGCCGACGTGAAGGCTTTCCACGACAAATGGGTCAAGGGGCGCAAATACACGTATAGCATTCTGGGCGACCGCAACGACATCGACATGGATTATCTGCGCACGCTCGGCCCCGTACACGAGGTAAGCCAGCGCGAGCTGTTCGGTTATTAGAACGCCGCGTGCCGAGGGAGGTCCGACCACCCGAGCCGGTCGGAACCGAGGATGCGACAGACCGGTCGTCCGGTCTGTCGCTTTTTTATCCGGTCGAAACCCCGCGGCGGCGTGATTGCCGTCGCGGCGAACGATTAGCACATATTTTGCAGGAAGAGCTGAAAAACACGAAAATGAAACTACCGATTCTTTTTGACGCTCTGCCTGCTGGCGGGGGTCGTAAATCCCGCACGGCCGCAGGCGCGGCGTACCCGCACACAGACCGAACAGACACGGTCGGCCGACCGCGAGCGGGCGAAAGCGCGAACAGGCCGTTGCGGATTCGCTCGCGCACCTGAAAGCCCCGGCGGAGTCTCGACCGGCTCGATTTCGCGTTGGAAGCCGATCGGCTGACCCTCCGGCGCGGGAGGGTGGTCTTCGTCTCCTCCGACACGAATTTCGTGACGCTTTCCGGCGACATGGCCACCGTGCAGGTCGCTCCGTTCATGGGAGGGAGGCCCCAACGGTATCGGCGGCATCACTCTGGAAGGACATGCCTCCAACATTTCGGGTCAGAACGGACAAGCGGGGGGAATAACCACCTTTTCCATGAACGTATTCGGGCGGGGATCTCCGCGACGCTGAGCATCCGGTTGCCGGCGGAAGCAACCGCGCGTCGGTTTCGATCGATCCCAATTTCAGCTCCGACCGGATTCAGTTGACCGGCGTGCTGGTTCCGCTGGACGAATCGCGCGTGTTCAAGGGCAGCGCGCTGTGATCCTCCGCGGCGAATCCTGCCGCTCCCGTCGCCGTGTAGGCGTATGTACGGCCGTATCCGTTGAGGTGCGGATATGAAAAAGCGCGTCTCCGCACTATATAGTGCGGAGACGCGCTTTTTACGGAGCGAACTTATTCGGGAATGATCGCCTCGCTGGGGCAAACGCCTGCGCAGGTTCCGCAGTCGATGCACTTATCGGCATCGATCACATAGATATCGCCGGCCGAGATCGCCTCTACCGGGCATTCGCCGATACAAGTAGCGCATGCAACGCATGCGTCGGTAATTTTGTAAGCCATTGTTTTGTCGATTTTTTGTTAAGAAGTGTCTGCAAAATATAGTGACTTTATTTGATAATATCAAACCCCGTGTAGGGAATCAGCACCTCGGGAATCCGGATGCCTTCGGGCGTCTGGTTGTTCTCCAACAACGCCGCGACGATGCGCGGAAGTGCGAGCGACGAGCCGTTGAGCGTATGGGCCAAGTGGATTTTCTTGTTCGCGTCGCGGTAGCGTAGTTTCAGCCGGTTGGCCTGGAACGACTCGAAGTTCGAGACGGACGATACTTCCAGCCAGCGCTTCTGCGCTTCGGAGTAGACCTCGAAGTCGTAGGTCAGCGCCGAGGTGAACGACATGTCGCCGCCGCACAGACGCAGGATGCGGTAGGGCAGGCCGAGCGACTTGACCAACCCCTCGACGTGGGCCACCATGTCGTCGAGCGCTTCGTAGGAATCGTCGGGCAGCGACAGCCGCACGATCTCCACCTTGTCGAACTGGTGCAGACGGTTCAGGCCGCGCACGTCCTTGCCGTAGGAGCCGGCTTCGCGGCGGAAACAGGGGGTGTAGGCGGTCATCTTGACGGGGAAATCCTTCTCGTCGAGGATCACGTCGCGGAAGATGTTCGTCACCGGCACCTCGGCCGTCGGGACGAGGTAGAAATTGTCCACCGTGGCGTGGTACATCTGTCCCTCCTTGTCGGGCAGCTGTCCCGTGCCGAATCCCGACGCCTCGTTGACCATCACGGGCGGTTCGACCTCCTGGTAGCCCGCGCGGGTGTTGTAGTCGAGGAAGTAGTTGATCAGCGCACGTTGCAGGCGGGCACCCTTGCCCTTGTAAACGGGAAATCCCGCTCCGGTGAGTTTTTACGCCCAGGTCGAAATCGATGATGTCGTATTTCTTGGCCAGCTCCCAGTGCGGCAGCGCCTCGGCCGGCAGCGGCGTGTAGTTCTCCACGAGTTTCACCACCAGATTGTCCTCGGCCGAGGTTCCTTCGGGAACGATCTCGGCGGGGAAGTTGGGCAGCAGTACGATCTCGGCCTGCAAGGCGTCGGCCGTCTGCTTCATCTCGGCCGACAGTTTTACCGATTTTTCTTTGAGCGCCGCCACTTCGGCCTTTTTCGCTTCGGCTTCGTCGCGTTTGCCCTGCCCCATCAGCGCGCCGATCATCTTGGCCGCCTGGTTCTGCTGCGACAGACAGTTATCCAACTCTTGCTGGATCGCCTTGCGGCGGTCGTCGAGCTGCTCGATCCGGTCGATGACGGGACGTGCGTCCACGCCCTTTTTGGCCAGGCGGCGGACGGCCGCCTCCTTGTCGTCCCGGAGTTGTTTGAGTGTAAGCATCGTTAATTATCGTTAAACGTTTCCGAATCGCAAAGTTATAAAATACTTGGTAAAAACGATGCGCAGAGCGGTAAAAATCGAGTTTATCCGGGGCGTCCGTGCGGTTTGCTGTCGGGTGCGACGAAGGATGTACGCTACGGAATACCGAAGGGCGGTGTGTCGAGGATGCTAACTATTCGGATGAATCTGAGGGTAAAACGGATTTTCAGGGCGAGATTCTCTCTGATAAAAATTACATTATGTAAAATTTTCGCGAGCGTTGAATAATATCCTAAAATGTTTGTTCTCACCTTGTTGGATTCAACGATGGCAAAGGTAAATATTTTTTTTGAAAAATCCCCCCCCCTTGCCCGACTTTTTTATGAAATATTTTGCCGGAATTAAAAAACTGCATTACAGCGGTTTCGAAAATAAACGCAATATACCATTGTATCGCAATAGGTTATCCGAAAATCCGATCGGAAGATAGTTTTGAACATAATGTAATTTTAATTTATCTAATTAGAACTATGAACTACTATCAATCGGAAAAAGAGGCTTACGTGGTGCCTCGGGCAATAGTTTTTGACGTGAAAGTCGAAGAGGGGTTCGCCTCGTCGGGCGAGGGGGAGATCACTCCCGGAGAAGAAGATTCCGAATGGGGCAATTGATTTTTCCGCACGGGAACAGCAAGAAAAAATCGAATTTAAAAATTACGATAATGAAAAGATCTTTTTTCGCTTTACTGGCGGCGGCCGTTTCGGGTTTAGCCTCCTGTCAGCAAGACGGCACGCAGGACGACGCTGCGCTGCCGATGAATGTCTATTCGTTCGATGCAACGACTGAGGGTACGCGCGTGTCGCTGGATCATACGGCGTTGACGTATACGTGGGACGGTTCGGAGCAGGTGATGGTGTGGTATGCGCCCGCAACTTCGGCTCCTGATTATGACTATACGCTCATCGGCAATCCTTTCGTGGCGGAATCGGCCGGTGCGGAAACCGCCTTTTCGCTTCGGACGGAGTACGATTTGAGCGAGATGGGATACGACGATCAGAACTATGTGTTGATGTATCCGTGGCCTTATGCCGGTACGTCGGGTGTCAGCGGCGATGAAGTGACCTATACGATCGGTACCCGAGAGGGCGACGGCTATGTGCAGAAGGATGTCTTCGAGGGAATCTACAACCTGATGCGTGCCGAGACTACCGGATCGTCGCTTCTCGTGGGCCGGCCGCCGGTTACCTTCGAGCATCTGCTCACTTCGCTGCGCTTCTATGTGAAAGAGTCGGCCGAGCCGGCCTTCGACGACATCCGGATCACGGACATGGAGATCCTTTTCCCGGAGAATGTCATCGGCGAGACGAAGGTGAATTTCCGCGAGGGTTACGTCGCTTCGGCGTCGAGCCGGAAGGTGATCGTCGATCTGGATGCTCCGTTGACGCCGCAGAAGTCTTACAAGGACGAATCGGGCGAGGCCAACGACGATCAGTATGCGTTGGTGGTCGTGAAGCCCTTCACGTTGAAAGCGAACACCGACGGCAATACGAACGACCGAATTCTGGTCACGCTGAGTGGTACGGGTAAGGATATCCATACCGGAGAGGCCGAACGGATCACGCAGACGCTCGTTCTGACGAGCGACAGCGACATGGAGTTCTCTGCCGGACATTTCCGCGCAGTCAGCCTGCAACTCGAGAACGACTGGACGCCCGTCGACGTGCAGCTTACCGAGGCTTTCGCTCCTGCCGGAGATTATGCGCACGGAGTGGGTATCATGTTTGATAAGCGAGGCGAATGTTTTCGGGTTCCATGCATCGATTAAGGATGCAGCCGACAAGGAGCGGATGATCGTTCTGGACAATACGAGCAATAGATGGAGCCTGGGTACTTCCTGGCTGTACGCGCAGTCTGCATTCTATATGCCCAGTTCGACCGTGTTGAAGGGGTATACGCAGGGAGATATCGCCGTGACGTTCGATGCCCATGTCGTGTTCAGCGGCAAGGATAAGAATCCGTGTCCGATTATTATCGGCTTCAACCATTGCAGCACGCGGACGAATGGGGACACCGGAGACGGCGGATTCGTCGCATTGGCAAGTGTCGACGCTGAGCCCGCATTGATGACGGCCAAGGAGGCCAAGGAGAACGGCGGTTATCCGGAGGATGCGGCGTATTGAGGAGTTACGAGGTCGTAATCCCTGCCGAGACGATTGCCGGAATCGATCAGTTCATGGAACCCAACAAGGACGGATCGGCGGCTCATATGGGATTCAAACTCGATGGTGGAGGACTTTTAGATCGTCAGTCCGACACTAAGGGCCGTATGGTCTATATCAAAAACATCTGCTTCTCCTACGAAAACAAATAGTGTCGAAATCCGGGGAGGGCGTCGGCCGACGCCCTCCCCGGATTAATTATTTTATGATGAAATCCATACTCAATGACGGTTGCGATTCCCTTCCCCGCCGTCCGCTCGATTGTTACGTGCCGCCCTGCCTGACGAATCTGGCCGTGGCGGCGGAACGCGGTTTCGCCGCGTCCTATTTCGACGATGAAGATGAATTCGTCTCCGACGGTTTCGACGACGGCGGAGCCCCTGACCTCAGCGATTGGGATTGATATGAGATACGGAATAGTTGCTTTTTTCTTTGTTCGGGTTGGCGATCGCGTCCACGGGATGTTCCCGTGATGCGGTCGATGTCGATTTCAGTGCCGACGCCGGTCGGGCGATTCGTTTCGAAGGGAGGTGCGACGATGCTACGCGCGCTGTACCGGGCGATCCCGCCGACGGAAAGGTGCCGGTCTATTGGTGCGACGGCGACGCCGTGTCGGTCGTTTGTGCGCAGGCTACGCCCTCCGTGGGGCGCTATGTGCTGACGTGTCCCGACGAATTTTCCGTTTCGGCCTCGTTCGGCTCGGGGGATTCGCAGCAGTGGGGCGAAGGTCTGCACGATTTCTACGCCTTTTCGCCTGCGGACGCTCCCGATCTTGAAATATCGGGAGACGGTACCGTGAAGGCGTCGCTCCCTTCGGTGCAGGAGTGCCGCGACGGCCTCCTCGATCCGGCGCTGCTCTATCTGGCTTCTGCCGAAGAGGGAATCTCGCCCGAGTCTTCGGTCGTGACGTTGCATTTCCGGCCGGTCGTGACGTTGCTCGACATCTCGTTCGCAGCGTCCGAGGCGACCGAGGTGCGGCAGATTGTGGTGCGTTCGACGCAGGCAGGCGAGAAACTGGCGGGGACGTTCGTCTACGATCTCGGAGCCGACCGTCTCGGCAGGGTCGACGGTGGATCGAATGTCGTGGCCGTGCGGATGTTGCAGTCCGACGGAACACCGGGCGTGAAACTCGCCGCGGGCGAGAGTTGCCGTGCGATTGCCGTCGTGCTGTCGCAGAGCTCTTTCGTCGGACTGCGGGTCGACGTGGTGACGGCCGCCGGCGTTGCAGGGCGGAGTTGCGCCGAGCCGCTCGTGGGCGGCAAACGCTATGCGATCGAGCTGGGTGCGCTGCCGGCTATGAACGACGCCGCACGCAGGAAGCTCTATGCTTCGTGGATGAGCTATCTGCCCGACGATGCGCTGCTTTCGGCACTGTCGATTCCCGGCACGCACGATGCGGCGACCTCGACGCTCAACCTTTGGTCGAAATGTCAGAGCCTCAGTTTGGGAGCGCAGTTGAACGCCGGCGTGCGGTGCTTCGACCTGCGTCCGACGGGTACCGACGATCTGATGATCTACCACGGGACATCGACCGGCGTGACGTTCGATGAGGCCATCGCGGCGATGGATCGTTACTTGGCGGCCTGTCCTTCGGAGGGCTGCATCGTCCAGATGCAGCGGCAGGGCGATGCGGGCAACGATGCGACGTTCCGTTCGCGCATGGGCGACTACCTCAATTCGTCGAGCGCCTACCGCGACCGTTTCGTCGATTTCCGGCCCGATCTGACGCTGGGCGAACTGCGCGGCAAGATACTCGTGCTCACCCGCAGCAATTACGACGGTGCGCTCGTCGGCGGGAAGATCGCCTCGTGGCAGGACGATGTGACCGATCAAATTTCGTCGATCGTCAACGGTTCGGCTTCCGCGAAACTCTTCATTCAGGATAAGTACGGAGGTACGACCGGTATCGACAACAAGAAGAATGCGATCATCGCCTATCTGGACAAGGCGCGTGAAAAGGCGGAGTCGGAGTGGCTCTTCAACTTCACGAGCTTGGCGACGGCCGTCGTGACGACTCCGAAGTCGAACGCACGGACGCTCAATCCCGCCACCTGCGACTATCTCAAAGTGCATCCCGGTTGTACAGGCGTCGTGATGATGGATTTTGCGGGCGATACGGATGTCTCGGGCGACGAGTTGCTGCGTGCGGTCATCGACCAGAATTTCTACTGTCATCTCCCTTGCGTTCGTTAGCCAGCGGACAGGTGTCATGTGTGTGTTGTTTCCGGGGAGCCGAGCAAGGGGGCTCCTCTTTTTTTACCCTGCGGCGCGGCTCCGGTTCCGCACGGGCGGCGGTTGCGGGCGAAAAGCGGCGATGCGTATACCGTACCGCCGCTTTTTCGTTATCTTTGGCTGACGCCGAAGATACTCCCGTTCGGCATAATCAAGCCGGCGCTTGCTTCTGCCCTCGCTTATTCGTATCTTTGTCCGCAGAAACGGATATGAAACGACTCGAACTGCTGGCCCCAGCGCGGGACTATGCCTCGGCGGTTGCGGCCGTCGACGCCGGCGCCGATGCGATCTACATCGGCGGCGCGAGGTTCGGTGCGCGCCATGCGGCCGCCAATTCGGTCGACGACATCCGCCGTGCGGCGGAGTATGCGCATCTTTACAGCGTGCGGGTGCACGCCACGCTCAATACGCTGCTTTACGACGACGAACTCGCGGCCGCCGAACGGCAGGCCCGCGAACTCGTCGCGGCGGGTGTCGACGCGCTCATCGTGCAGGACATGGCGCTGCGGCGCATGTCGCTGCCCGTCGAACTGCACGCCTCGACGCAGACGGCGCGACCGCACGCCTGCTGAGGCGGCGTTTCTGGGGAATGCGGGTTTCGCACGCGTGATTCTGGAACGGGCGCTGTCGCTCGACGAGATCCGTGCGATCTGCCGCGCCACGACAGCCGAGGTCGAGTGTTTCGTCCACGGTGCGATCTGCGTGGGGTACAGCGGTCAGTGTTATCTGTCGCGGTCGATGTCGGCGCGCAGCGGCAATCGGGGCGAATGCAGCCAGCCGTGCCGTCTGAGCTACGATCTGGAAGACGCCGCCGGAAGGCGGATTCTGCGCGGCAAGCACCTGCTCTCGGTGCGCGATCTCAATCTGGCCGATCGGCTGGGGGCGTTGATCGACGCGGGCGTCACCTCGTTCAAGATCGAAGGACGGCTCAAAGACGAAGGCTATATCCGCAACGTGGTGGCCTACTACCGCCGCCGGCTCGACGAGGCGATCGCTTCGCGCGGCGACTGCCGCCGTGCGTCGGTGGGGGAGACGCGGCTCGATTTCACCCCCGATCCGGCGAAGAGTTTCACGCGCGGCGAATCGGAGTATTTCCTGTATGGGGCGGTCGGCGGGTGTCGCGTCGTTCGACACGCCCAAGTCGGTGGGCAGTTCGTAGGGCGGGTGGCCGCGTGCGATGTCCGAGGCTTTACGCTCGATGCCGCGACGCCGCGCTCGCTGCGGGCGACGGTATCTGCATCGGTGCCGACGGCGTGACCGGGAACGTCAATTCGGTTGAAGGGCGCCGCATCGCGCCCAACCGGATGCCTGGATCCGCCCCGGTGCGGCGGTCTATCGCAATCTGGACAGCCGGTTCCGCCTGCAATTGGAGCACAGCCGCATGCGGCGCGTCATTCCTGCGGAGGCCTGCGTGACGGTTGCGTCCGACCGCGTGACGTTTCGGTATACGGATTGCGAGGGCGCTGTCGGCGGAGGCTTCGCGCGAGGGGCGGCTCGACCCGCGGGCGATCCCCGCGAAGCCGCCGGACGGCTGCGGACGCAGGCGATGCAGCGGCGATACGCCGTTCGACGTACAGCGGGTGGAGGTGACGGGTGCCGAGTGGTTCGTTCCTCTTTCGCTGGCCGGTGCGTTGCGGCGCGAAGCGCTGGCGGAGTTGCGCCGGCTGCGCGTCGCACGGGTTCCCGAACACCGGATTCTTGCCGAAGACCCGTGTGCGCCCTATCCTGCTGCGGCGCTTTCGGCCGAAGGGAATGTTACCAACCGGCTTGCGGAACGTTTCTACCGCGACCACGGGGTGACGCGCATCGAGCGGGGGCTCGACCTCGAAGCCTCGACGGCGGGCCGGCGGGTGATGCGTTCGACCTATTGCATCCGTCGCGAGATCGGCGAATGCCTGCTGGAAGGTTCGCGCCTCGGCGGCGATCTCTTTCTGGTGCGCGGCGCGAAGCGCTACCGGCTGGCGTTCGACTGCGCACGCTGCGAAATGAGTTTGATCGATGAAAAATAACATGAATATTTCGCTTTCCCCCGTCCTTTCGGACTACGAACTGCTCGATTCGGGCGATTTCGAGAAGCTCGAACGCTTCGGCCGTTACGTCACGCGCCGTCCCGAACCGCAGGCGATCTGGCACCGCTCGCTCACGGAGGAGGAGTGGCGCCGGCGCGCCGACGCAGCCTTCCTGCGCGACGCCCGCAGCGACGAACGGGGCGTGTGGCGGCTCAAACCGCAGACGCCCGACCGCTGGACGGTGGGCTACGACCATGCGGGGATGCACCTGCGTATGCGCATGGGGCTGACCTCGTTCAAACACGTGGGTATCTTCCCCGAGCAGGCGGCCAACTGGAATTTCATCTACGACCGCTGCCGTGCGTTGGCCGGGAAAGGAGGGCGGCCGCGCCTGTTGAACCTCTTCGCCTACACGGGCGGGGCGACGCTGGCCGCACGCGCCGCCGGTGCCGAGACGACGCACGTCGATTCGGTGCGGCAGGTGGTGACGTGGGCGCGCGAGAACATGGAGCTGAGCGGGTTGGACGGCGTGCGCTGGATCGTGGAGGACGCCATGAAGTTCGTGCGGCGCGAGGTGCGGCGCGGCAGCCGTTACGACGCGATCGTGCTCGATCCTCCGGCCTACGGGCGCGGCACGGACGGCGAGAAGTGGATTCTCGAAGAACATATCGGCCAGATGCTCGCCTGCTGCGCGCAGCTGCTCTCGCCCGATGCGGGGGCCTTCGTGGTGCTCAACCTCTATTCGATGGGACTTTCGGCGATGCTGGCCCGTACGGCCGTGCGGCAGGCGTTCGGCACGCCGGCCGACGAGCAGTACGGCGAGCTTTATTTCGAAGACCCCTTCTCGAAACAGCTGCCGCTGGGAATTTACTATCGTTTCACCCGTTAATCGAATCGGATATGTCTCTGTTCGCGCTCTTTTTTCGGCCTGATGTCGGGCTGTTTCCTTTCGGTGCTGGTCGGCATCGTCGGCAGCAAGCGCCGCATCGGTTTCGGCTGGGCCTTTCTGGCCAGCCTGTTCCTCACGCCGCTTGTCGGATTGCTCCTCGCACTGATCTCGGACCCGCTACCCGTCGGAACGGATCGGGGACTGGGGGGTGCATCGGGACGCTGTTCGGCGTGCTCGGGCTGCTGTTTCTGGTGGCCTTCCTCTTCCTGCTGCTGGCAGGCGGAATGCTGGTGGCCATGTAGTGCGTCAGACGACGGTCGGGACGTAGTAGATCGCAATGCCCGCCACGGCCGAGAAGAAGAGGATCAGCAGGATCGGGTTCAGTTTGCGCACCGATCCCGCGAAACAGATGCCGAAGAGCAGCCAGCTCCATCCGTCGATGAAACTCGCCCCCTCGTCCGTCTTGGGGAAGATCAGCAGCAGCGCCGCCGCGGCGATCATGCCGATGACGACGGGTTTCATGCCTGCCATTGCCCCTTCGATATATCGGTTCCCTTTGAGTTTCAGAAAGAAGCGTGTCAGCAGCAGCATGACCGTCAGCGAAGGCAGACAGACCGCGAAGGTGGCGATCACCGAGCCCAGAATACCGCACCAGCATCCCGTGCCGGCCTGGCAGCCGACGGTGTAGCCGACGTAGGTCGCCGAGTTGATGGCAATGGGGCCGGGCGTCATCTGCGAGACGGCCACGATGTCGGCGAATTCGGCGTTGCTCATCCACGCGTGCTGTACGACCACCTCGTTCTGGATGAGCGAGAGCATCGCGTAACCTCCGCCGAAACCGAAGAATCCGATTTTCAGGTAGCTGACGAAAAGTTGCAGGTAGATCATCGCCGCACCTCCTTTCCGAGTTTCACCGTCCACAGAATGCCCGCCGCCGCACCGGCTGCGATCAGCCAGATCGGCGAGAGTCCCGAACCACCAGACGGCCAGCGCCGTGGCGACCGCCACGACGATCAGCGCCGGATGCATCCCGCGCGCCAGCGCGATCGTCGGCACGACGATCAGCGCCACGACGGCCGGCCGCATCCCCTTGAAGGCAGCGTCGACGACGACGTTGTGGCGCACCTGGGCGAAAAAAGATCGCAATGACCAGAATGCAGATGAACGACGGAAGCACGGCGCCGCATACGGCGGCGGCCGCTCCCGCGACGCCGCGTGTCTTGTAGCCGATGAAGACCGACGTGTTGATGGCGATGGGGCCGGGCGACGACTGCGCGAGCGTCAGCAGCTCCATGAATTCGTCGCGGGCCAGCCAGCCCCGGCGGTTGATGATCTCCGCTTCGATGAGCGGGATCATGGCGTAGCCGCCGCCGAAGGTGAAGAGTCCGATCTTGAAAAACGAGCGGAAAAGTGCGGATAGCGAGGTCATGTCAGCGTTGTTTTTTGCGGAGCAGGGTGCGTATGCCGTCGATGAAGGTCATTGGGTGGGTCGGTGCGCCGGGCAGCCACAGATCGACGTGCCGCCGCTCGAAGAACGAGCGGTCAACGGCGCGGCTTGCGGCGTAGAGGCCGCCCGAACAGGCTTCCGAACCGCAGACGATCAGTAACTTGGGCTCGGCCACGGCGTCGTAGCAGATGTCGAGCGCTTCGGCCATGTTCGCCGTTACGGGGCCGGTGAGGACGATGCCGTCGGCATGGCGGGGCGAAGCGGTGAATTCGACGCCGTAGCGGCCGAAGTCGAAGTTGACGTTGCCCGTGGCGTTGAGCTCCATCTCGCCCGAGGCGTCGCCGCCGGCCGACACCTGTCGCAGTTTGAGCGCACGGCCGAAGGTCGTCACGATCTGCTCGCGTACGGCGGCGGGATCGAAGGGCACCCGATCCATGCCCGGTGTGAGGCGGAGCCCTTCGCGCGTGGGCGATCCGATGCGGTAGTCGTTCGTGAAACGGATCGCGCGGGGTGCTATGCGGGCGCACTCGCCGCAGAACAGGCAGCGCCCCATATCGAGCGTGAAGGGGGCTGCGGCGATCGCCTGCGTGGGGCAGATCGCCGCTGCGCGCGTCAACGCCGCACGCTGTTCGTCGTCGGACGGCTCGGTCAGTTCGGGGCGGCCGCGGAACTTTTCGGTCAGACAGACCGCGTCCAGATCGGGAATATATTGCCGTCCGTGGCTGCGCCGGACGATGAATTTAGGAAGGATCATAAGCGTGTTCTTTACAGGTCGTGTCCGCAGTAGGAGAGGTTGAAACTCTTGTTGCAGATCGGGAAATCCGAGATGCCCTCGCCGCGCACGGCCAGCGCCAGCGCCAGCCAGTTGTGGAGGCTCGGGTCCTTGATCTTGTAGCCGCGCAGGGCGCCCTGCGCGTCGGTCAGCGTCACGTGGCAGATTTCGCCGCGCCAGCCTTCGACCAGCCCGAAGGCCAGCGCATCGGGCCTTGCGGCCGGCGCGTAGTCGGGCGAGGGGAGCGGCGCCGCCGGATCGCAGGCGTCGAGCAGCCGCAGGACGTAGTCGGCCGATTGGAGCGTCTCGCGGCAGCGCATCATGAGCCGTGCCATGACGTCGCCCTGCTGTTTGACGAAGGGCTCGTGGGCGATCTCTACGCCGTAGACACCCCACGGATGCGACGTGCGGAGGTCGCGGCCGACGCCCGACGCGCGTGCGGCGGGACCTACGCCGCCGATGCGTGTCATCTCGCTGCGCGGGACGATGCCGCACTGCTCGAAACGGGAGAGCAGCGACGGCGACGACTTGATGTCGTGCCGCACCTCGTCGTAACGGCGCCGCACGTCGGCGATGTTGCGTCGTACGAGGTCGATCGTCGTGTCCGTGAGCGGATGGTTCGTGCCGAAGGGGCGGATCAGCCCCTTGCCGAAACGGTTGCCGCACCACGCCTGCGTGGTGTTGATCGTCACGGTGCGCAGCGCCTCGCAGGCGACCTGTCCCAGCTGGTAACCCACGTCCATGCAGAGCGCTCCCGTGTCGGCGATGTGCATGGCCATGCGTTCGAGTTCGAGCGCGATGGCTTGTTCGCGGTCGAGCGGCGTTGGTGCGCCCTCCTTTCCGGCCAGTTTCTCGCGCAGCTGCGCGTAGGCCGTGGTGTGCCACGGCGCTGTCGCCCGCGACGCTCTCGGCCACGAGCGTCTGGCGCAGCACGTTGTCGTCGGCCGTCATGGTCCGCTCCCACGCCGCGGTGCTGGTAGCCCAGCGCGATTTCGAGATGGAGCACCTGTTCGCCGTTGCAGATGAAGCGGAAGGCGCCCGGCTCGATGATGCGCTACGTATTGCTCTGTGTGGTGGATGATTCTCCTGACCTCTCTGCTTTAAAGAAAGCGCGTCGCATGGGCCGTAATATGCCCGGCGAGTGGGTCTGCCTTACGGATTGCCCGGTGTGTGGTCGCCGCCTTTTCAAATCCATTGATTTTGTGGTTACATAGCTGAAGTTGTCT
>VOFK01002183.1_pt1 | contig 16572 bp, 22 predicted proteins | sample 5384121 | NCBI WGS metagenome assembly VOFK01 (sample SAMN12384730, study PRJNA508395) | human gut metagenome | isolation source: healthy gut J | host: Homo sapiens
TACAAGTTACGTATTGGCAAAGTTCTTACCCGTGTGATGTACTGCTTTTGGATGAGCCGACGAACCATCTGGATGCCGAAATGGCAGAGTGGCTGGAAAATTATCTGAAAAATTACCGGGGAGCAATGGTTATGGTGACACATGACCGGTATTTTTCTGGACAGTGTATGCAACCGGATTGTGGAAGTTGATAAAGGACAGATTTACAGCTATGAGACAAACTATTCCGGATATCTTGCGGCCAAACAGGAGAGGGAAGACATTGCCTGGGCAGGCGAACGGAAAAAAGACAGTCCATTCTGCGCAAGGAAATCGAATGGATGCAGCGCGGGGCAAGGGCGCGTTCCACCAAACAGAAAGCACATATCCAGCGCTATGAGGCCTTGCGGGATCAAAAAGCCGGATGTTGATAAAAAAGATCGAAATCGGTTCGGTGTCCTCCCGTATGGGAAAAACAACCGTGGAATTATCACATATCACAAAAACATATGGAGATCATGTACTGATTTCTGATTTTTCCTATATTTTCTTAAAAAAAAATGACCGGATTGGTTTTGTCGGGAAAAACGGATGCGGCAAGACAACACTTATGAAAATTATTGATGGCAGAATTTTGCCGGATGCTGGGGAAGTAACCATTGGACAGACGATAAAAATCGGATATTACACACAGGAGATCGAACAGGATGAGAATGCGGGAATTGCATATATAACCTAAAAGCTTCGCGTGATTGATTATATCAAAAAATACAGCAGAATATGTACGCACAGAAGATGGACTGGTTTCGGCATCCGCAATGCTCGATCAGTTTTTGTTTCCACCGGAAGAACAGTATGGACAGATCAAAAAAACTGTCCGGCGGAGAAAAGCGCAGACTGAATCTGCTGCGGGTTCTTATGGAAGCTCCCAATGTACTGATTCTTGACGAACCAACCAACGATCTTGATATCACGACACTGACCATTCTTGAAGATTATCTGGATCATTATGACGGTATTGTGATTACGGTATCGCATGACCGTTATTTTCTTTAACCGTGTGGTGCACAGAATCTTTGCTTTTGAGGGAAACGGAAAGCTCTGCCAGTATGAGGGCGGATATACGGACTACCACAGACGGGCCGAAGAGGAAGGGAAATTTGTAGATACTGCAGGCGATTCGTTCCTAAAAATGAAGAGACGGCAAATGTACAGGAAAAAACAGGCGACAGAAGACTCACGTTCTACATGGAAACATGAAAAATAAATTAAAATTCTCCTATAAAGAACAGAAAGAATATGAAACCATTGAGGACGACATTGCAGCTTTGGAAACACGGCTGGGAGAGATTGACGGGGAGATGGCATCCTTGCGCACGGGATTTTGTGAAGCTGAATGAATTGACAGAAGAAAAAACGCAGCTGGAAACACAATTGAGAAAAAATGGATCGCTGGACGTATCTGGAAGAACTTGCGGCAAAAAATACTTCAACAAAATGCATAAAAAAGGTTGTAAAACTTTTCTGAAAATTAGTAGAATATAACCATAAAAAGAGTAAAATATTCTAAAAAAAAAAGGAGGGTTTTACTATGAACGTATATACGACAGACAGAATTCGTAATGTGGTTCTCCTGGGGCATGGAGGATGCGGCAAAACTTCCCTGGTGGAAGCCATGGCATATCTGGCAGGTCTGACGACACGTATGGGGACGGTCGCAGATAAAAATACCATCAGTGATTTTTGATAAGGAGGAGACGAAACGCCAGTTTTCGATCCATACTTCTGTGGTCGCGATCCCGTGGAAAGACAACAAAATTAATGTTTTGGATACCCCAGGCTATTTTGATTTTGTCGGGGAAGTCGAAGAGGCAGTTTCCGCAGCGGATGCAGCAATTATCGTTGTTTCCGGAAAAGCGGGGATTGAGACAGGAACAAGACGTGCCTGGGAAATCTGTGAAAAAATCATCTTCCGCGTATGATCTTCGTGACAGATATGGATATTGACAATGCAAGTTACCGGTCAGGTAGTGGAAGACCTGCAGGCTCTTTACGGAAAAAATTGCACCGTTTCATCTGCCGGTCCGGGGGAGGATGGCCAGTTTGTCGGATATGTCAATGTCATCCAGCAGAAAGCAAAGCGATGGACCGATGAGGGAACCGTTGAAAAATCTGAAGTTCCGGAATATTCCCAAAAGAATCTTTAATCTGTGCAGGGAAGCTTTGTTAGAAGCTGTGGCAGAAACCAGCGAGGAGTTTATGGACTGTTATTTTAACGGAGATGAATTCTCCGAGGACGAAATTCGTCAGGCGCTCAGGGTAAATGTCATGGATGGTTCTATCGTTCCGGTTCTTATGGGATCGAATCCGCTTGCCCGCGGGATGTATACGCTGATGGCAGATATTGTTAAATATTTTCCGAGCGGACAAACGAACCTGCGCAGGCATCAATACGACAAACAACGAGGTGTATCCGGCGGACTATGATTTTGCAAAACCGAAGAGTGCGTATATTTTTAAGAGACAATTGTAGATCCTTACATTGGAAAGTATTCTCTGATCAAAGTAAATTCCGGTGTGCTTAAGACGGATGATGTCTTATTTAATTATCACAGGGATTGTGACGAAAAGATTGAAAGCTGTACGTTCTGCGCGGAAATAGAACAGAGGAAGTAAAAAGAACTTCATGCGGGGGGATATCGGAGCATTGGCAAAGCTGTCCCAGTCCCAGACAACGGATTCCCTGTCCGTACGGAATAATCCGGTTGCCTATCTTCGCACGAATTTCTCAAAACCGTATGTATCTATGCGCTACAAAGCAAAAAACAAAGGGGATGTGGATAAGATTTCCCAGTCGCTGCAAAAAGATTCTGATGGAAGATCAGACGCTGCGTGTGGTAAATGACAGTGAGAATCGTCAGACTCTGTTATATGGCATGGGTGAGCAGCAGCTTGAAATTGTTCAGAGTATGCTGCTTGAAAAGTATAAAAAGTAGAAATTGAACTGATGCGTCCAAAGGTCGCTTTCCGCGAAACCATACGTGGAAAATCAGATGTTGAATACAAATATAAAAAACAGTCCGGTGGACATGGACAGTACGGCCATGTTAAAATGAAATTTGAGCCGAGCGGGATTTAGAGGTCCCTTATGTATTTGAACAGTGTGTTGTGGGTGGAGCCGTTCCGAAAATTATTTTCCAGCAGTGGAAAAAGGGATTGCAGAAGCTGTTTTTGAAAGGACCGCTTGCGGCCTACCCGGTAATCGGAGTGAAAGCGGTACTCTATGATGGCTCCTATCATCCGGTGGATTCCTCCGAGATGGCATTTAAAGTAGCCGCCAAACAGGCATTTAAGAAAGGATTTTTTAGATGCGAAGCCGGTATTGTTAGAGCCGATCGCCTCTGTAAAGATCATTACTCCGGAGGAATATACCGGTGAAATCATGGGAGATCTGAATAAACGCAGAGGTCGTGTGATGAATATGAATGCAGAAAACGGGTATCAGGAGATCGATGCGGATCTTCCATATCTTGAACTGTATGGATATAATACACAGCTTCGGTCAATGACCAGCGGAAGCGGAACATTTTCTTATGAATTTGCCCGGTATGAACAAGCACCTGAGGATGTGGCAGCAAAGAAATAGAAGAGAGGGCAGGCAAAGTTGTGGAGACAGAAGAATAGTACAGTGTTTGCTGTATTATTGATTGCAATAACCTTAAATTTTATCGTGACACCGACATATGCAAAAAACACAGAACTCGAAGGGGAGAATTATGCCCCTTCGAGTTCTTCCTTTCAAAAACCTGCAAATGTTCACACAAAAGCGATACGGTTACCGTGGGGTATTTTTGGGAGGCGGCATACAGAATTCTTTCAATAAAGAATCATACCCGGCATTCAGCGAGGGGAGCAGCCGCTGTATACGCCATACCGGAGTGGATTCCGGTTTCTTGGATGGTACTCCGATGCCGCGCTTCACAAACGGATAAAGACCATTCCGACGGATCGTAAGGATCATTACATTCTCTACGCAAAGTGGACCGCAAAAGATCAATAATTATTACAATGTAGAATATTATAACTATCACAAAAAGAGAGCCGCTTCGGTAAAAATCTGGTTCTGTTGAAAGATCTTGATTACGGCTTTTACAATGAAATTGATATTCCGGGTATGCCGGATACCCGGGAGGAAGATGTGTTAAAAAGAATATATTTTCAGTGCATCCCAGTGCCCGCATGCAGGAATTTGTCTGACCTGATGAATTTGTGCTGATCACTTCTTATTCCACGGAAGATGACTGTATGGGAGGAAACATGGTGTTTGACCGGGAAACCCGGAGGAATATATGGTCACACTGGGAATGGATGAAAACAGCCATCTGGGGAGGAATTGCATTTGACGGTGACAATGTGGGTGTGCAATTCCTATGTGTGATGAGCGGATCTCCTACGATTTTATTGAACTGATGGCATATCCAGAATACCGGAGCAAAGAAAGAAAAATTGTCTTTTATAACAACAGGTGCAGACTTGGTGGATAAAAGGATAGAGGATTTAAAAGAGAGATACTGAAATCCCAATTTACAACTCGTTGAACGTTACAAGTGCTTTAGAGATGTATAGTTATATTGTAAATAAACTGAGTGAAAGTGATTTTGGAACTGTAAGTTAAGAAGGGAGGAGAAGAATGTGGATGCTGAAAATATAAGGGCTAAAAAGTCAAGATTCAAAAAAAAGTTTTTTTTTGATTTATTTCAGAAAAGATGAAAGCAAGATTCAGGATAGTTATTGCACTGATAATTTCTTTTGGTAGTAAAATGGGATTATTGCCGGGAGATGTAGTTGCTTATTTGTTTGCTGTTGAGAAAGAATTTAATTTGCAGATTCCGTCCTCATATATACAAGAGGGGAAATTTAATACACTAGATAATGTCACAAACATTATTTGTGAGGTACTTCAAAAGAAAGATGATTAAGGAGTTTTAAGACTAAAACGGAATCTGTTATTTTATAGTCAATAGTATGTAATAAGGGCGTTTATCTGCTATCAAAAAGTAGGTTGATTGAGATTTATGTCCTTTTATTTGTAGAGGTGCGGTATGAGTCTTGAAATTCAAATTGCTGTAATAGATAGCGGATTAAATGAAAAGCTATTGGATAGGAAAAAAATTAGAAATCGGTTTGAAGTGGATGAAAATAATGATTTTATTGAAGAACGCTCGATGTCGAAAGCTAGTGATTTTCTTCATGGTACAATATGTGCTATAATAATAGAAAAAGTATTGTCCTGATGCTGTGTTTAACAGTATTCGCATTCTTAATCAGAACGGAACAGGTGGGGTTGAAAAGCTAGAGCCTGCTTTTAGAATGGTGTTGCAAAAAAATAATATTAAAATTGTCAATCTTAGTTTGGGGACTACACATTTTAAAGAAAAAGATATTTTAAAAAAACTAATTAATAGGTATACATATAAAGGACTGGTATTTGTTGCGGCTATATCGAATATAGGATTATTTTACTTTCCCGGCAAGTTTTACTAATGTTATAGGTGTTGCAAATGTGGAAAGTCCTCTATCCTATTCCAAAGATTATATACATTTAGGGATAGATACAGTTACAATTTCAGAACATATAATTATGTTAGAAAATAAGGAACACAAAACTTCACCGAGTAACAGCTATGCAGCTCCTTATATATGTGCATTGATTGCAAATAAACTAAGCAATGACAAAACTCTCGATATAGTAAAATTAAAGAGATATGCTAAAGAGCAAAGCCATATTGAAATGACAGTGGATAGTTATGAGCCGGACTGGATTTACAGGGCGTATATATCGGGCAGAGGAACTATGAGCAGGGCAGAGTATTATTTTGAAACAGTTACAGGGTGTATGATGAAATACAGGGGAAAATAGATACTGTAATAGCTTATTCTATGGCAGAATTAGAAAATTTGGATATAAGGAATAAGAACTTAATATATCTTGGTCATGAGGATATTCATAATATAGATGTTCAGGGGTTCATTTGGAGCAAGGGAAACAAGGCAACGGCAAATTAAGCATAATCATTATCAGGGAAATGGTCTTGAAGTTCCGGTAGTGATACTGGCAGTGGAAGATGTAATAGACAAGTTCTATATACTCACAGAACTAAAGAGGGCATTTGCTAATGGTGGTTATAACGCATATACAATAGGAATGGAGCCGGAGTGTGTATTATATGCACTGGAATATATGCCGGAGCCAGTATCAGATATTGATGCTTGGAAAAATTTTATAGAAAGCCAGACTTTTTATAAACAGAGTGATTTGGTCATATGGTGCATTCCGGTGGAAGAACAGGATAAATATTTGAAAGTATATCCTGATTGTGATGTACAGATCAGTCTTTTTGCAATGAGGGAGATATAAATATTGTCCGGTTTTCTTTTGAAGGAGAAAAGATTGAGAAAAAAATATCTGGACTGATTGACAGAAAAGATGTTGAGAAAATATATCATATTATAGAAGCGAAACTGACGGAGGAAGAAGATGGATAACAAAGAGGCTGTAAAAAGATTACTTCTGTTACTAGGCAGATACAAAAAAACAATAGTTGTAATTGTCGGTTGTTTGCTTGTTTCTACCGGGTTAAATCTATGCGTTCCGCTGATCAGCAGGCGAATCATGGACGATGGCTTTATTGGCGGAAATAAGAAATTATTGATAGAGCTGGTCTTGGTGTCTATGGTAATCTACACTATAAATTCCCTCATAGATATAGTCAAGGAAAAGAAACGTAGATATTTCAGCAAAGATACAATATTTTCTTTCGGAACAGTCTTTTTCACATCTTATGAAGCTGCGGGTAAACTATTTCAATAACACAAACTATGCGGAGACTTTGAATAATATCAACACGGATATTAACCAGATGACATCTATTGCTGACAGCAGTGTTTTTTTCGTAATTACGCAGGCGTTTAGCATGACAGGCGGCATAATAGGTTTATTCATAATAGATTTCAGAATGACGGTACTGGTTCTTCTGTTTATACCTATTAAGTGTGTGGTAATGAAATACTTTGCAAAAAAGCAAAAACAGATTATGGACGAGTTCATAAAAAGGAATCAGGAGTACGCAAAATGGTTTGGAGATACTGTTGGAGGGGTACGAGAAGTCAAGCTGTTTAATATCTTGGATAAAAAGCATGAGGAGTTTGTACTTAACCAGAACAATATTATAGAGAAACAAAAGCAGATGAATATGTTAGGGCAGTGGAATACGATAATAGATAGTATCATGGTACAGTTTCTTTCTACATTGTTATATATACTGGGCGCAAATTTAGTGTTTGATATGAAACTTTCAGTAGGTAGTGTGTTCGCTTTCATTACATATAGTGCTTATGTTACCGGACCGATTTCTGCAATCCTAAATATAGGATACCTGTTATCAGGGATTATTCCGTCAACAAAAAGATATTATACGTTTATGGAATTGGAAGAAGAAACGGATAATGGAAAGAAAACGGATCTATGTCCAAATGATTTGAGATTGCAGAAGGTTTCTTTTGTGTATGAAAGGGATAAGTGCATTTTGAAGAATATTGATATATTATTTGCAAAATCCAGCAAGACAGCTATAATTGGGCGCAATGGTTCGGGAAAGACGACAATCATCAATCTTCTTACGAGAATGTATGAGCCGACAAGTGGTGAAATACTGTTGGGAGCAGAAAATATTTCAGAGCTGCCATTGCCAGAATACCGAAATATGGTATCAGTTGTGAGCCAACAAATCTATTTATTCAATGACACAATAAGGAATAATATCTGTCTGGATAAACAAATAGATGATACGGTGATAGAAGCTGCCTGCAAGGACAGCGGACTTGAAGATTTTATAAAAAGAGGTTTCCTTAGATCATGTGGTAGGACAGAATGGGGCAATGCTCTCCGGCGGGCAAAAGCAGAAAATAGCCCTTGCAAGGGCATTGGTGCATGACAAGCCGATGTATTATATTTGATGAAGCTACTTCAAACACAGATGCTTATTCAGAACAGCAGATAAACGGACTGCTTGATACTCGGCTAAAAGACAAAACAGTGATAGTGATAACACATAAGAAAGAGGTATTGAGCAAAGTGGATCAGATCGTTGTACTGAAGGAGGGAGTGGTTGCAGATTTAGGGAGATATGATGATTTGGTAGGGAAAAGTGATGAACTAAATGTTATGTTGGAAAAAAGCAGAATAAATATAAGAAAATCTTTTCAGAGTAGCAAGTCTTTTTTGCTTTTGGGACAAAAAGTATTATTTCTGGCAGAAAATGTGAAATATTATTAGATGCTTGTCGATAAAAAAGAAAAATAGAGAGAATTTGCATCATGCAGGTTAATTCTAATTATTCTATGTATGGTGTGCCGTATGAAACTTAAATAGGATAATATTCCTCCATATTAGTGCGGAATATGCTGTACATGAAAGTTAAAATCCCAAAGATGCAGAGATGTATATTATCAACAATTATACATTTCTGCATCTTTTTTTATTTTGAGCATTCAATAGTAATACGCTAAATCTTAAATAACTGTATATGAGGAAAATATGATATGATTATATTCAAATATGAAAGTACAAGATCAGAGATATACACAGTATGTACAGAGACACTATATTTCAATATGTAAAAAAAAACAATATGGAACAATTCCAGAATATCTGTGGAATGATTTACCAGATAGTGCAATACTTCGTAATGACAATGGAAAATGGTATGCAGTATTTATGAATTTGGAAGGCTTTAAAATCGGATTGGATACAAAAGATAGGGTTGATATTATGGTTGTAAAATGTAAGCCGGATATGATAAGTGTTATGACACACATGAAAGGCTTCCTGCCGGGATATCACATGGATAAAAGTAATTGGATCACAATTCTTCTGGATGGGACAGTCCAAGAGGCAAAGATATTAGATTTTCTTGATATGAGTTATGATTTGACGGATGGGCGAATCGAGGAAAGTATTGAATGATATTTAAAAACGATAAAATCCTCTTGTGAAGAAAGTTGCATAAAAGCTAAGTATATTTTCAATAAAGTTGTGAAGTTTATTTTTCATGGAAGTCTATCTCCTTTCGTTTTCCTATGGCTATTACCATAATGTTCTGCAAGATCTGTTTGTGGGACAACTGCATATTACATAGGGTAAAATCTGTGTGTGAAAAAGTTTGCATAAAAGCTAAGTAAGTTTTCAATAAAGTTGTGGAATTTGTTTCTCATGGAAGTTCATCTCCTTTCTGTTTACGCTGTCATTATAAAACACGAAGGGGTATATTACTTGCCAAAATAAAAAAATAAATAGACAAAAATTGCAACGGGCAGAAAGTGTGTAAAATATTCTCTGTCCGTTGCAGTTTCTTATATATTTTTGCTATACCGATTGCTAATAATATTGCAACAGCGGATTTTATGATTCATTCCACGCTTATGAATGAACAGTATTCACATTCAGATTGAAAATTTTAAAAACACTGTGGATGTCAGAGTAAAAAGAAATGCAGTGATGGATATGATAAATAGCCAAAAAACGTCCGCTAATAGGATTTACAACAGAATATAAAGCAGATAAAGACGAATGGTATCAGATGTGCCATTCGTTTTTTAATAAAAGCACAAATTAACCTACTTACGAGCATAAAATGATGTGCGTTGGGTTGTTTTTCTGGACTATGAGAATCAAAGTCCCATTGATATGATTAACATGGAAAAGAGGTGCAAAATCTTGGACACAGGAAGAAAAGATGCCAATATACAGATAGGAAAGAGACTAAGAGAGGCAAGACTGAATATGAACCTCGAAAAGTCAGAAATTGCGGATGTATTGGATGTTACAGTAGAACATTATCGAAAGCTTGAGGCGGGTATAACGGGAATATCTGTAGATAAAGTGTTGACACTCTATCATAAATATGGAATTGATCCTACATATCTGATAACAGGTGAGAGCAGTATGAAAGATTTTAATCTGGATTACTATGTTGCGAACAGCACAAAGGAGCAGAGAAATGAGTTTTTTGACCGTGTGCTGGCTTATTTATCTAAGTTGATTAGATAAATTGAAGTGCTTCCTACTTCCAAGCCCGAAAAGGAGGAAGTGTTATGCTTAATATTGCGGTCTGTGATGACAGCAGAACAGATGTAGAAATGCTGGAAAGTGCTTTTGATAAGTTAGCGCAGTACCAGTTTTCTTATGAAGTGTATTTTACAGCGAAGGAGTTGCTGAAGCATGTTATAGATGATGGGGAAATGTATCATCTGTATATATTTGACATTGAAATGCCGGAGATGAATGGTTTGCAGCTTGCAAAAGAAATCCGGAAAATAGATGCCAAAGCATTGTTTGTATTCCTGACTGGATATACGCAGTATGTTATGGATGTTTTTGAGGTTATTACCTTTGACTATATTTCTAAACCGATTACAGTGGAAAAGCTGGAGTCCGTCCTTTTAAAAGCCATGCAGTATCTTCATATGATAAAGCGTGACTTTGTCTTTCAGTTCCGAAAAAATCAGTTTCGTATTAGCTGCGATGATATTGTGTATTTTGAGAAGAAAGGTCGTCAGGCAGTGATACATACGATCTCAGAAAATTTCAAGGCAAATATGACAACTGAAGAAATATGGAAACAGCTTGATGATAAGGTCTTTGCCCATATTCATGTATCATATATCATCAATCTTGGGCATATCAGGGCGATTGAGGGAGATGAAGTAGTGATGGACAATGAAGAAAGACTTCTGATTGCCCGTTCCCATAAGCAGAATTTAAAAGAAAAACATATGGAGTTTGTAAGGAGGATGGTTTAAGGATGGAATATGTGATACGCTTTGCCATCAGCCTGTTTGATCTGGCAGTGTTTATGTATTATTTTCATTCCAATAAGAAAATGAAACCAGTATCAAAGGTATGGATATGGGCTGGATTTACCATTGCTGCAATTATATGGACATTTATCAGCAACATAAAAAATCCGTATCTGAATCTTGCGACTCTTTTGATTGTGCTTATACTGTTATCATTTTATTATGAATCAGGAATGTGGACGAGAATTATAAATATTGTGACATTCATGGGTATTGGAATGCTGTTTGAACCTGTAGCCTTGCTGTTACTCCATGCTATGAATTTTCATGTGGGCGAAAGTTATAAATATTATTTTGTAATGGTAATATGCAGCTTTGTTCGTGGAAATGTGATGTATATTCTGTCAAAATTGATTTCAAAGAAAGGGATGCAGATTGCCGACTTTCCAAAAGAAATTTTGGGTGTGCTGGTTATGGTATTTACCTTTACGGTGTTGAATTGTTGCTTTGTTATTCTTTTGTCATTGGAAGCTGGCAGTGAAAAAAGCCTGCTTATGTGTGCCAGTATTGTAATTTCCATTGTCCTGACAGATTATTTTATGCTGTATATGATGGAACGTTTTTAATTATCTTGTGCAAAAACAGTATGAGGATGCAATGTACAGGGAAGAAATGCACTATAAAGACATCTATTATGAAGAAGCAGAAAAACAGAATAAGGAAGTGCAGAAGTTAAAGCACGATATGAAACATAAATTGCATGAACTGTATCATCTGGTGGAAAATAGTGATGGGCAGGAACTTTCAGAGAAAATCGGTGCGATGTGCATGGAATTTGAGCAGATAGATGAAAAGCAGTATTCTGATAATCCAATCGTAGATTCTGTGCTCCGCATTAAATTTGGCAGGGCAAAGGCAAGGGGAATAAAAGTAGAAACATCTATTCGTATTCCAAAGCAGATGCAGCTTGATCACGGGGATATAGGTGTATTGTATGGAAATCTTGTGGATAATGCGGTAGAAGCCTGCAGCAAGGTGCCGGAGGGACAGCGTTTTGTAAAGATTGAAAATAAGTACCAGTCCGGGATTTTGCTTCTTGTAATAACAAACAGCAAAACAGGAAAGAAAAATAAAAGCCTGAAAACAACCAAGAAAGATAATATCAGACATGGGCATGGTGTTCAGAGTGTTCGTAAAGTGGTAGAAAAATACAATGGAACGGTCAGTTTTACAGATAAAGGGGATATATTTGAGGTTTCAGCAATGCTCTATGGAATTGAAGTGAAGGAATAAATGCAAAGCGTTACACTTAAATGTCAATCTGTTACACTTTGCCGCATTTTCCTGTAAAAGTATGATATAGTGCATTCATCAAATGCAAAGGAGGACATACATATATGTCAAAATTAAGAAGATTGATGAACCGACTCAGTCATGGAGCATTAACCAGCGTGGCAGCACTTGCCCTTACGGTAACTGCAACCAATATGAACCGTTGCTGCTGGTTTATTTTCGGACAGGACAAGTTACCGGATAATGCGAAAAAACTTAGAAAATTTTAAGGTGGTAACAGGGTATGATTGCTAAATTTGCAAAGAAGATAAATGAAATATTGATACAAAAGGAGATTGTGCAAAAAGAGGATGCAGAACTGTACCAATATGGGATAGAAAATGGCATTGTTGTTGCAGGAAACCTTTTGGCTTCTGGAATATTTGGCATTGTGACGGGGAGACCGGGACTTGTTCTGGTCTTCCTGTTATTTTATGCCTCGTTGAGAAGCTATAGTGGGGGCAGCCACTGTAAGAGTAGAATCGGCTGTTTTTTGATATCAATGGCAATTTTATTTATTCCGGTTTATACATATGAGCCTGTAATGAAAAATGTTCCTAATGCCGTGATTTTATTGATCGGAGTTCTTGCAGTGGTATTATTATTGTCCTTGCCCCAGTCGAAAGTATCAATAAACCTCTTGATGAGGAAGAAAGAAAGTATTATGCAAGGGTAACATTGCATAACAGCATTGCAGGTATGTGTTCTTATCATTTTGTTTTGTCTGGATCTGCAAGATTATTTTATGCTGGGTATGTAAGGTATAGTCCTGGTAGCAGTATTTATGGTTATGGGAAAGATTGCAGTGAAACGATATGTGCAATAGAAAATCCTCTTAAAATGATATATTAAATTTGTGACTGCTTTTTACATAAGATTGGCTAAGATGGGGAGAAATTTACGTTTTTGTCGTATTTTGTGTTGAAAAAAAAATCGTACTTCGTGCAAGATATATTGAAAAAAAGTAGGAAAAATGATATGGTTATGGTGAAGTAGTAAAAAGTTATCAATAGTATTTGTAATCGTCTGTATAATTGATTTTTTGACAGCAAAATCAACAATGAAAAATGTGCCAATCAAGATGATGGCACATTTTTATATATATATGATATTTATTGAGATAATATGCAGAGTGCTTTTATGTTTAAGGAAAAATAAAAATTACCGATATAGTAGGAAGATAGGAAGAAGGTGAGCAATATGCTGGAAATAGTTGTTTGTGATGACGATATAGCAGATCTTGAGTGTGCAGTGAATATGCTGCATAAGATTTTTTACAAGTCAAAAGATTGCTTATAATATAGAAAGATTTGTGTCTGCAAATGAAATGCTTTGAAAATATCAGTAGCATTGATATCGGAATTTTAGATATTTCGATGGAAGAACTTAATGGTATTAAACTTGGAAGAAAAAGTGAAAGAAAAAAATTTCCTAATGTAAAATTAGTGTACATTACTAGTTATGAAGAATATTGTATGCAGGCGATCAATGAAGTTCATGCATTTTCATTTTTATGTAAACCGTTGGATTATGATAAATTGAAAATGCAAATGTTGGATTTGCTCAATCAACTGCCGGATGCTCTAGTAGAAAAAAATTTTTTAAAAGTGACTGACAGTGATGGAAAAGAGTATATGTCTATAAAACTAAGGCTAAGTGATATTTTATATTTTGAATACATAAAAAGATCAAGGAAAGTACTGATAGTATTGTCTGATATCACTTATGAGTATGATTGTATTTTTGAAAAGCTGGTTGAAGAATTACAACCGTATGATTTTTGTTGTGAATTGCAGAGGAAATCTGGTTAATTTAAGGCATATTGAAAAAAAATAAAAGGGATTTATTATTTATATGGATAATGGAAAAGAACTTCAGATTGCACAAAGGAGAAGCAACGATTTTAGAGAAGAAGTAAATAAATTTTTGCAGAGAAATTCATAGGAGAGAAAAAATGAATACGGTTTTACTTGTATTATTATGTAATGCACTTTCATGTTTCATAATAAGTACGATATTATTCCAGTTTATGAATGGAAAGTATAAAAAAAGCAGTCGAAATAGATATGTATATATTGTGATCGAGACTGGCACTGTAATATTTACATTTTGTATAAATATGCTCAATCATTCCATATTAAATTTGGCAGTATGGGGTGTATTGACGGGGATTATAGCATATGTTCTGTATTATGAGGATATGGATAAACCCTTAAGACGTATTATTGAATGTGAAGCATTAGTATTTTGTATGTCTGTTTGTGAATCATTAGGAGTTATTCTTTTACAATGTATTTTACAAGCCGCAGATATAAAAAATGTGAATGAAACTATGCTTTATTGCCTTGAAGTGACATTTTCAAAAGTAATACTCATTTTTTTGTATTATACATTCATAAATAGGTTTGTGAAAAAGAGTGATGTTCCTTATTCAAAGACACGGTACATCATGTATGGAATTATACTTATATACAGTCTGATTAACATGAGCGTAATTGTAGAGAATTTTAAAAATGGAGAAGAAAATTATTTATGTGCAGTCAACATGGGCTGTATTGTTCTGGCGGATCTATACCTTTTATATTTTGTAAAAATGGCAGATGAAAAGAATTATTATGAAAAGCAGCTAATAGCTTTAGAGCAGCAGGCAAAGGTACAATACGAATATTATTTGACACAGACGGAAAAGTATGATCAAACTGTTCAAATATTACATGATGTAAATAAGCATATTAAAGCAATCGAAGGATTATATAGTGCAGAGAAAGAGCAATCGGCAGGTGAATATGCAGCAAAAATCAGAGAGTTGTTAAAGCCGCTCATTCCGGTTCGATATACAGAAAATCCTATTTTGAATATTCTTCTTACTGATAAAGAAGCTGTTATGAGAGAAAAAGGTATTTCAGTAACTATAAAGGTGGATAATGTGAATCTGAATTTCATTGAACCAATCGACATTACAACTATTTTTGGAAATTTATTAGACAATGCCATTGAAGCAACAGAAAAGCTGAAAGGTGATAAATATATTTGTATTAAAATTGGAGCATATCATAAGATGATAGTTGTTAGCATTGAAAATAATTGTAATGAAGTAAAGTGGAAAAATGGCTTGCCGGCATCGAATAAAGAAAAAGGTGGTGGAATAGGGCTGCTGAATGTTCAGAGTAGTATAAAAAAATATGATGGAAATTTAACATTGAAGTATATTGGAAATAAATTTATTGCTGAACTATTTCTCAATTCATAAAAAGGGCATTTTATGCTCTTTTTTTGTGAAAAGTCTTACTTCGTGCAAAAAAATCGTACATGGTGCTTAAAAGGTAAAATTTTATAAGATGCTTGTCGATAGAAAAAAATAAAGTGGATGATACATATAAAAAAAAATTTAATGATGGGAGGTTTCGCTTATGTCAAGAATTACGGACTACGGTTTACACACTTGACAATATTCCTTTGAGGCGAACAATGATCCGAATGTTGCTGCAAAGGGAAGATAAAATAGCAGAAAATTGTAATGGATAAAAAAGGACACCTATAAAAATGGAGGAAAAATACATGAAGAAAATATTTAAAATAATATCATTAGTTATGATGATGGTAATGTGCTTTTCAGTAACGGCATTTACCCGCAGAAACAGATGAAACAAGTAATTTAAAGGTTTCTTTACGGATGAAGGAATGATAAATACAGTTGATGAAGATGATGACACCTGGAATTTCAGTTCGAGCTCCTGCACCAGCAGTGTCGAGCGTAAAGGTAGTTGCAGCGCAAATAAAAAGTGATGGATATGTGTATGTTACAGTGCAGGTAGCTGGATATGGGAAAAATATTTATGCGACATATGATGGATCGCAATGCTATGTATCTTCAACAACTTCTGTTGGAAAGCCGATTGTGACAGGATAATCTATGCGGTAAAATGTGCTAAGGCAGTTGTTGGTTCACATAATTTTACATTTAGAATTACATCTGTAAACTCACCGTGGAATACAATGTCTACAAGTTCAATAATAACAGTAAAAAAAAAAACGAAAGTGTGTATAATAGGTGTCCTTTTATAAAAAGCAATAAATCACTTAAGATGAATTATGGAGAGTGAGTAGATTCGAATGACAGAGGAATGAAAAAATAATTGGAGAAACGAAAATAGTATAGCAGGAGTTAACGGTTATAATTATTAAGATTATTATACAGGAACAAAAGAAACACTGCGAAAGCGAACAGTATGAATTCAGTTTGTTATCAAATGTAAGCCAGTACTTCTAATATTACACGTACATATGTCCGGGACAGAAGAGTAAATGCATTGCAACAGTAAAGATTTCCGGATGGCAGTAGTCATCTGTATATAAAATCAGATGCATATGATTCAGCAAACCCAGAATACAGGGTAAGATATT
>VOFK01003587.1_pt1 | contig 16560 bp, 27 predicted proteins | sample 5384121 | NCBI WGS metagenome assembly VOFK01 (sample SAMN12384730, study PRJNA508395) | human gut metagenome | isolation source: healthy gut J | host: Homo sapiens
CACGACCATCCTCCACCTCGGAGATCAACTCACACTTATGTTCTCACCACGGTCACCGAATTTCTTCAATGCATCCGTTTTGAACACTTTCTTACAACAGCTTCCTTCGCCACTAATTTTTGCCATCTTGGCTTCACTAGCCGGAAGGTCAGATTTCTTAATGACAGCTCCCCCGATCCACATCATAATAGAAACCGTTTCGATAGCAGGACCACGAACTGAACTGAATACCCGATACACCCCTGTAAAGCTTTTGGCCAGCAGTGAGCACTGGTATGCCAGAAAGCGTGTTTACCCCTGCATCTTCCCATTTATAGAGAACAAACTCAGCATCCTCATTGATAGGACGTCCCAAATCATAAATCTTCACCCGTTCACGCCACATGCCAGCACTTCCTGTGCCAGGCGTGAACTGATACTTTCTGCAATCTGCAGTCCTGTTACCTTCGTTATACTCACGTACGGAGCCGTCTGGAAATGTTATCTTTATCATAATGTTGTGTATATTTCAAATTTTCAGAACGCAAAATAGCTAATTCTTTTTTTGATATTTATTTTTAGCAAAAATGTTATTCACGCGTATCGGTAAATCTCTTTATAATATTATAAGCTGATACGATACCCAATTCACCCGCCTTACTCAGATCTGTAATTCCCTGCTTGTTGTTACCCAAGAAGATATGAGTCAAACCACGGTTGAAATAAGCTTCAGCAAAGTCTTTGTTCAATTCAATAGCCTTATTATAATCCTCTAATGCCCCACGGTAATCTTTCAACATTGATAATACATTGGCGCGGTTATAATAGCCATAAACAAAATCAGGAGCCAATTGGATGACATGATCCAAATCATTTTTCACAATATCATAATCTATTGACGTTACTTCTGGTTGTTTCTTACTATCGGAAGAAGCTCCGGGAACACCTTCAGTTAACTCAGCTTCCGCTTTTTTATATTCCAGCTGTTTGTAGCGCACCAATGCTCGCATGAAATAAGCCGGGAAGAATTTATCATCCAGCAAAATCGCCTGCGTAAAGTCATCAATGGAGCTGGCAAAGTCTTGGACCAAATAGAAGTCAAGCCCACGTAAGAAACGTTTCTTGGCATCTTTGTCGTCTGCAACAATATCCGAGGTATGCGAGTCGACCAAAGCAAAATGGAATCTCACTTGTTCTTCCGTCAACGGAGCTTCCATATTGGTGATACGCAAAGGCTTCGGGAACAATTTAGAATGATTCAACTCCTCGATATACTTATGGAAATGGACGATACGTTTTACCTCGCTTAATTTCTCATAATAGGTCAGCGCATACATCGGCTCCATCTTGATAGATACATTCCGGTCTTGTACACGTCCGCGGTAATCACTCTTATATTTTCATCCTGCTCAGAGTCGTCAGCAATCACAATCTTGCGGTAGTTATCCATATTCTTGTCGGATTTCTTACGGGTCTTGCTCTTATCCTCACCATCCTGAGCATTATTATCCCGCGACATCCTTATTATCTGCTGTAACTCCGTTACGTTTGTCAATCTGCATCTTCATGAGTTTGAATTCATCCTGTTCAGCCCCCCTTACGATCACCGATCTTCTTGCGGGCTTCCGCACGATGATAATATCCTGCCATAAAGTTGGGGTATTCATCAATCACTTTCGAATAATCACTGATTGCACCACGATAATCTCCCGTCTGTGCACGAAGCAGACCACGGTTAAAGATAGCCATCATATTATCCGGCTCCATCTTGATAACAAAGTCGAAGTCTTCGATAGCCCGGTTATCATCTCCTACCTGAGCACGGAGCAAGCCACGGTTATAGTGTCCGAGGAAGTTATTCGGATCAATATCCAATGCCAGATCATAATCACTCATGGCACCTCTCAAATTATTCTGATGAAAACGAGCCAATGCACGATTAATATAATTACCTGCATTCTTTGCACTCAAATGAATAGAATGATCCAAGTCAGCTTCAGCATCCGCATACTTTCCTTGCTGCAGGCGGACAATAGCGCGTGCTCCCCACCCGTCAGGATCATAGCGATCCATTTCAATCGCCTTTTCAAAATCATTCAAGGCCTGTATCGTATCTTTCTGCTTCAGTGATACTTCACCACGCATCAGATAACACGAGTGTATCTGGGCGCTATTTTCAACAATTTTCCCAGATCCTCTTTAGCTGCTCCATAGTCCTCCTTCTGCATGTGGCAAAGAGAAAGATTATGCCACAAGACAAGATTTTCCGGATCATATTTCAAGGCTGTCTTATAATCCTCTATGGTCCGTCATAATTATTCTGCCGAATACGAGCCAACCCACGTATTTGATAGCGCCTACCACTGTGTTGATTGCGTTGGATAGCAGCATTACAGTCCGCTTCCGCACCTTGAAAATCATCCAGATTAATCTTTGCCAAACCACGAAAGAAGTAAGGCTCATATAAATAAGGCTTAGCGTTAATTACCTGGTTGAAATACTGGATAGAAAGCAAATACAGTCTTCAAAATATTAATGCATTGCGCGCGATTGTCATCACCTGCTCCGTATTGATCTGCACACAGCAACGTTGAAGCTGTAGGAAAGCCGTCAGTATCTTTTTATCATCTTGCTTATAAATGCTGCAGAAACAAATTTAATGCTTTTCATTTACCTAGCAGGATTAGCGGAAGACTTTTTTATATTTTTTTGAGCCTTTTATACCATATTAAGATTGGCTTATTTCACAGTTTTCACTTTATACGTGCAATGAGCTTTGCCCCCTTCAACATCGCATCTGCTTTCCCTTAATCAGCCTATTTAGGGGAGACAAGTGATCAATAAACATCTTTTCTCCAAATGATCAAATTCATGTTGTATCACACGCGCCAGATACCTTCAACAACCTCATCATAAATGCCTCCTGGTCCATATGTAAAATATGAATTCTATTACCACACGTTTCACAGACTCATGGATACCTTCCAGGAAGACTCAAACACCCTTTCTCTTCCATAGATATTTCTTCACCAGATACCTCTCCAAGCGATAAGAGGATTGATGTCGGAGAAGATGACCAGCAGATCGGCATCGCACATGCGTGCCACGACTGCGGACAGCGTATCGTTATCACCGAAGTTCTCGATGCTTGAGCTCGGCGGTCGCGACCGAGTCGTTCTCGTTGATGATGGGCACGACGCCGATCTTGGTCAGCGCGGTAAACGTGTTATGGATGTTGGCGCGCTGCTCGGTGTCGACGATATTCTCGCGCGTCAGCAGGATCTGCGCCACGTTGATGCCGTATTCAAGGAACATTTTATCGTAAATGTGCATCAGCTCGCACTGGCCGACGGCGGCGGCCGCCTGCTTTACGGCGAGCTCGCGCGGTCGCTCCTTCAGGCCCAGCTTGGCCGTGCCGACCGCCACTGCGCCGGACGAGACGAGTACCATCTCGAACCCGCGGTTCTGCAGGTCGCTGATGGTGCGCACGAGCTGCTCGATGCGGCGGAATTATTCGGCTTGCCGTTGTCGTAGGTCAGCGTTGAGGAGCCGACCTTGACGACGATGCGCCGCACCTCTTTCATGTTCAGCATAATCAATAAACCTCCGGAAAATACGGCGGAAGACAGTTCCGTCCGATAGATACTTCTATTTTAGCACAGCAAAGCGAAACTCACAAGAGCGCGGTCCGGCTTTTCCGTTCAGGGGACAGTACAAAATCCACCTGACGCCCAAACGCCATTTTGCGCATATTTTCCGTTCCACAAACACGAAACATGTGGTATACTGTAATTTATGATAATATGCCCTCTTGCACGTTTTCGAAAGGACGGGAGAAAAATATGAAAAACAGAATTTTACCCGCATCGCCGGTCAGAAGTACACGCTGATGGCGGATGAGTCGGTGGAATACATGAACGAGGTCGCCTCCTTCGCCCAGCAGGTCATCGTGTCCTGCGGCGGCAGCGCCTCGTTCTTTGCCTCGACGCGCGCGATCGCGCTGGCGTCGGTCACCGCAATCTGGCCGACCAGTGTATCAAGCGCCAAGCGTGAGGCGCTCGCAGCGGAGGGAAAAATGCCGCAAGCTCGAGGCAGAGCTCGAGGCGCTCCCGCAGCGGCAAAAAAAGACTGAAAAAGAACGGAAAAGACAGCAAATGAACGCATAAAAATTCCTGAACTTCTTTGCGCCGGCAGGGTCGCCCGGGAGGGCGTGCGCGCCGCCGTGCAGTCGGGTGCGGGCGCGGTGTACATGGGCTTCGGCACCTTCAATGCGCGCCGCAACGCGCAGGGCTTTTCGCACGAGGAAATGGCGGACGCCATCGCCTACTGCCGCGCACGAAACGTAAAGAGCAACATCACGCTGAACATCCTCGTGGGAGACCGCGAGCTGGACGACGCGCTCGAGGACGCGAAGTTCCTGTAGGTGAGGCGGGCGCGGACGCGCTCATCGTGCAGGATCTGGGTCTCGCGCGGCTCATCCACGCGCACGCACCGGATTTCGCGCTGCACGCCTCCACGCAGCAGATGACCATTCACACGCTCGACGGGCAAGACAGGCGCGTGACATCGGCTTTTCCCGCGTCGTGCTCAGCCGCGAATGCACGCGCGAGCAGATCGAGCAGATCACGCGCGAGGCAGGCGTCGAGACCGAGGTGTTCGTCCACGGCGCACTGTGCATGTGCTATTCGGGTCAGTGCTACCTGTCCGCCGTCATCGGACAGCGCTCGGGCAACCGCGGCTGCGCGCAGCCGTGCCGCCTGCCGTACAACGGCGGCTACCCGCTCTCGCTCAAGGATCTGATGCTCGCCGGTCACGTTGCGGAGCTGGCGGACTGGGGCGTATCCTCGCTCAAGATCGAGGGGCGCATGAAGCGCCCGGAGTACGCCGCGATCGTCACGAAGGTCTATGCCGACCTGCTGCGCGAGCACAGAAAGCCGACCGCCGGGGAGCGCGACATCCTGCGCCGCGTGTTTTCGCGCGACGGCTTCACCGACGGCTACTACACCGGAAAAAGGGCGACAGCATGTTCGGCACCAAGACCGACGTGCCGATGAACGAGGTAAAGAAACTTTTATGACGAGCTGCGCGCGCCGCTTTTGCCGAGGGCGGGAAGCGCCGCTCGTGCCGGTGAATCTGTTCTTCAGCGCGCGCCGCGACACGGGCGCTGTGCTGAGCGCCGGAGAGGTGACCGTGACGGGCGGGACGGAGCAGGCGAAAAAAACCGCCCGACGACCCCGGAAATGGTGGAAAAATCGCTCTCAAGACCGGCGGCACGCCGTTTTATGTGAAGAACATGCATATCGAGGTCGAGGATGGTCTGGTCATCCCGGCATCCGTCATGAACGGCATGCGCCGCGATGCGCTCGCGCTTCTGCTCTCCAAGCGCTCAGTCGCGCCCTCGCGCGACTGGCTGGACGGCAATGTGCTGCCGCGCGACGAGGAGGCGGCGTCCCGTGAGGGCTTCCGCGGCTATACGGCCGCCGTCCGCACCGAGGCGCAGGCGAAAGCGCTCGAGGGTCTCGGACTGGAGGCTGTCTATGCGCCGCTCGAGGTCGCCGCGCGCACCGGTCTTCCGGCCGTACTGCCGCGCGTCTTTCCGACAGCGAGCAGGGGCAGATCGAAATGCTGCTCGGCGGCGATGAGCCGCGGCACGAACACCGTGCTCGTCGGCAACATCGGCCACATCCCGCTTGCCAAGCGACTTGGCTTTACCGTGCACGGCGATTTCGGTCTGAACGCCTACAACAGCAGGACGCTGTGTGCGCTCGCGGAAATGGGTGTTTCGCGCCAGACGCTGTCGTTCGAGGCGCGTCTTGCGCAGATCCGCGACATGAGCGGACCGCTCGAGACCGACCTTATCGTCTACGGCCGTCTGCCGCTCATGATCTTCGAAAACTGCGCCATCCGCCGTCAGCACGGCGGAAAATGCTCGTGTAAAAACGGCGTGACCGTGCTGACCGACCGCCGGCACGAGAGCTTTCCGCTGCTGCCCGAATTCGGCTGCCGCAACACGCTGCTGAACAGCCGTCCGCTCTGTCTGCGCGAGGATTTCGCCCGCCTGGGCGTACAGACCGCGCGTCTGCAGTTCACAACGGAAAGTCCGGAGGAGTGCGCGACACATCGCACGCGCGTTCCTCAGCGGTGCGCCGCTCGAGGGCGAGTTCACGCGCGGCTTATATAAAAGAGGAGTCGAATAAATGAAAATCGTACTGGCATCCGGCTCGCCAGACGGCGCGAGCTGCTGAGCCTTTATCACAGAAATTTTGCCGTCTGCCCGGCGGACGCCGGATGAAACCCTGCGCGATGCGCGCCGCTCGGACGAGGTCGTCCGCCTGTCGCGTCCTCAAGGCCGAGGCGGCGATGCAGTCGCATACCCGGACGCGGTGTGCACGGCTCGGACACCATGGTGACCATCGACCATCTGCTCGGCAAGCCGAAGGACAGCGGACGCGGCGGATATGCTGCGCCGCCTGCGCGGCCGCACGCACGAGGTGCTGACCGGACTTGCGGTGCTGTCGCCGGACGGCGGGCGCAGACGCTGTGCACCCGTACCGAGGTTACCTTCTTCCGCGACTTTTCCGAGGAGGAGCTCGAGGAATATCTCGCGACCGGCGAGCCGCTCGACAAGGCGGGCGCCTATGGCATCCAGGGCCACGGCGCGCTGCTCATCGAGGGCATCTGGCGGCGATTATTACAGCGTTATGGGGCTCCGGTCGCGCCGCTCGGCGTCATGCTGCGGAAGCTGAACGCTGTTCGTTGAGAGGAGATTTGTTTTGCGCAGAAGAAAAAGCGTAGAGCCGCGGTTTTTCGTCGGAATCGCCGCGGTGGCCGTGCTGTGTATCCTGTCGGCCGTATACAGCGGCGTGACGGGAAATCCTCGCCGCCGGTGAGCCGCGCGGCAGGCGCGGTCATCCGCCCGGGCAGCGCCTTGCGAGCGGCATCGGCGGCGTGTTCGGCAGAGGCATCGGCTATTTTACCGAGTTCGACGAGCTGAAGGCGGAAAATGAAGAGCTGAAAAAGCAGCCCGCGAGAATGAGCAGCTGGTGCGCGACGCACAGCTCGCCATCGAGGAGAACAACCGCTTCCGCGCACAGGCAGGCCAGCCTGAGCGGCAGCGCAACCTTACGACCGTGAACGCCGAGGTCATCAGCCGCAATCCGGGCGACACCGCAGTCACGCTGACGCTCGACAAGGGCACCGCGCACGGCGTTGCGAAGGGGGACCTCGTCACGACGATCGACGGCATGGTCGGCTATGTCAGCGAGGCCGGCTCAAATACGTGCGAGGTCACGACCGTGACCGACGTGGACATGCAGTGCGGCGCGCTCATCACGCGCACGCGCGAGACCGCCATCGCGGAGGGCAGCTATGACCTCATGAGCGAGGACCGGCTGCGCCTTTCCTACCTCACGGCAGGCAATCAGGTCGTTGTCGGCGATACGGTCGAGACCTCGCCGCGGCGGCGCCTTCCCTCAAGGGCATCATGATCGGCACGGTCGAGAGCGTGCAGCCCGAGGAGACCGGCATTTCGTATTATGCCGTGCTGCGGCCGTTCGTCAACGTCTCGAACGTTTCGAGCGTGTCCATCATCACCGATTTCACCGATACAACGGAGTGATACCATGCAGAGAGAACTGATTTCTATCCCGAAAATGCTGCTGTACGCTCTTGTGACCATCCTTGTCTACGTCATCCAGACGACTGTCTTCGGTGCGCATCCGCTGTTCGGCTACCATGTCGACCTGCTGCCTGCGGCCGTGACGGCGGCGGCCCTGCTCGACGGCCCGGTCGAGGGCGCGGTCGTGGGTCTGCTCGCCGGGGTGCTGTACGACGTCGGTCTGGTCGGCATGGACGGCATTTACCCGATCTGGTTCATGCTGTACGGCCTGCTCGGCGGCCTGATCAGCCGGACGGCGCTCGCAGGCGGCTTTCTCTCCATGGTGCTGATGAACGCCTTCGAGATGCTGTGCTGCTCGGCATGCTGCGCTATTTTGTGCAGCTCATGCGGGAAGGTGCGTCCTTCCTGCTCGTGCTGCATCAGACGGTCGGCGGAACGCTCGTCGCGTGCATGCTGTGCTTTTATCGTTCTATCTGCCCATGCGGCGCATCAGCCGCGCATTCTCGAGGGACGACCGGTGGATATAAAGGAGCGACCCCATGGAAAATAAACAACAACTGCTGCACCGGCTTGCCGCGCTGCTCGTCATGCTGCTGCTGTGCGCAGGTCTGGCAGGAAGCCGTCTGGTCGACCTCCAGCTTGTGCACGGACAGGAATATCTCGAAGCGCCCGCGCAGTTTCTGACGACGACCTCGACTCCGCCGCAGCGCGCGGCGAGATCCTTGACCGCTACGCCGTCATGGTCTCGAACAAGACCGGCTTTTCGCTTGTTCTGCTGTATTCCGACTTCTGGGAGGCAAGGACAAGCGGTTTGACCTGCTCGACCTTGACGCACCGTGCAGACCGGAGCAGGCCTGAACGCGACGGGCGACGTGAGCAAAACGGCTTGCGCCACCGGAAAGCAGGCGCAGCCTGCGCAGGATGAATATACGGACGAAACCGAGGAGGAAGCCGGGAGGCGCGCGCTCTCCTGAACGATATGCTGCCGATCTCGGCCTCCGCGCCTGCCTACACCTACACCGCCGAGGCGGGGAGCAGCAGCATGTCCAGCTGTCCGCCTACATCAAGGACAGCTGCGAGACGCTCGGCTGACCGCTGCAGACCGCCGTCCGGCAGGCGAGGGAAGCGCCGGTCGAGTATGACGCAGACGGAAACGCCATCGACAAAACAAAGCAGATCGACGCGACAGCGCTGGTCTCTCCGACCGAATTTGTTGCGGCGATGGGAAAATATATGGGCGACCGAAAAGCCGGCATGGCGGCAAATCTGCCGCAGGACGATGTGCGCACGCTCGTCGGCGTGTATTACAGCATGCGTCAGGTCGGCTTCAGCAAGACCATCACCTTTACGCTCGCAGACGACGTTTCGATGGACCTCATCGCCTATATCAAGGAGCATCACGGGGAGTATTCGGGCGTCGAGGTGCAGAGTGAGGCCGTGCGTCAGTACGACACGACCGCCGCCGCGCATGTGCTCGGAACGGTGGGCGTCGTGGACGCGACCGAGTGGAAGGACACCTATAAGGACGACCTCGCCGGCTATCAGATGAGCCTCCTATCGGCAACCGGTCTGGAAAAAGCGTTCGAGTAGCTATCTGCACGGTCTCGTCCGGTTCGCGCACGGTGGGAGACCGACCTCGGCGGCAGCGATCGCGGAGCAGCATCACACCACGGCGCCCCGGCCGGGCGACAACGTCGTGACGACCCTTGACCTCGATTCCTGCAGGAGGTCGCGGAGCGTTCGCTCGCAGGAAAACCTTGCCGGAAACGGCAGGGGCGGCGCGGCGGTCGCGCTTCGACCCGGAATACGGCGAGGTGCTCGCGATGGCGTCCTACCCCGACGTACAGCCCAGGGACTGGCTACCTGACCGCGCGTGCCGCCGGAGGATTCTCCGTGTAAAACGACAGCCGTCATCCCGAGGTGAACCGCGTTACGAGCGGCGTGTCTCCGCCCGGCTCGACCTTCAAGGTCCTGTTGTCCGCCATCGCAGGTCTGGAGGAGGGTATCATCGACGCGAACACGCAGATCACCTGCACGGGCGCGTTTTCGAGTATGGCGCCAGAAATTCACCTGTAAAAAATCCCATGACACGCCGATGACGCTCGACGTCACAGGCGCGCTCAAGTATTTCGTGCAACACGTTTTTTCTATACGGTCAGAAACTGACCGGCAGCAGGATCTGGAAAAGTGGTCCTGAGCGGTTCGGTCTCGGCGTCGTCACCGGCATCGGCGAGCGCTCCGCGACCTACCGCGCGGAAATGAAAAAGGCTGACCCTCCACGCGCGGCTGGCGGAGGGCGGCGACGATGTTATCGCGGCGATCGGTCAGTCGGATAACGGCTTTACGCCGCTGCAGCTGGCAAACTATGTTTCCGCTATCGTAAACGGCGGCACGCTCTATCAGCCGACGCTCGTGCGCAACATCAAGAGCTACGACTTTTTCGAGCGTGGTCATGAAGAACGAAACGCCGAATGTGAAGCGGAGAAGATCGAGATTTCGGACGACGAGACGCGCCGCCTTGTCATGCAGGGCATGAGCGAGGTCACCGACGAGGGCGGTACCGCAGGCAGCGTGTTCGCGGACTACCCCATCAAGGTTGGCGGCAAGACCGGTACAGCCGAGATGTTGAGAACGGCGAGTCGTTCGACAACGGTCTGTTCATCGCGTTCGCGCCGTTCGACGATCCGCAGATCGTCATCTGCGTGGTCGGCGAGGGGCGCCGGTCACGGCGCATACGTCGCGCCGGTCGTCCGCGATATGCTCGACGAGTTCTTCACGGCGGACGACGTGGAAAATGTTGACGCTGTGCCGACGGAAAACACGCTTTTACGATAAAACAATTTTTTCCCAAAGTGTCCGCGCACGCAGCAAAAAAGTTTGCCTGACCGCTTGTAAATTCATGGCGTTAGTTTATAATGTAACCAAATAGAACTTACGGCCTGCGCGGAAAAACATTCGGGCAGGCTCACTTTCGGAGGCGGTATGTTGAAGGTGATTCTTGTTGCGTCCGGTAAGGGCGGCACAGGAAAAACCTCTCTTACCGCCGGCATCCGGTGCGGCGCTCGCCGCAAACGGGCATCGGGTGCTCGTCATCGACGGCGACTGCGGCCTTCGAAATCTGGATATCGTGCTGGGCATGTCCGACCGGGTGGTCTACTCGTTTGCCGATGTGGCAGGCGGCATGGTGCAGCTCGCGGACGCCATGGCGCGTCATCCCGTGTACGAGACGCTGTACCTGCGACCCGCGCCGGTCAGACTGCCCGCTCTGAGCGAGCGCGGCATGGACCAGCTCGCAAAGCAGGCAGAGCAGGCCGGATTTTGATTATCTCATCATCGACGTCCCCGGCGGGACTCCCGGCGGAGATGTCCTTTCTGGCGCATATCGCCACGCAGGCCATCATCGTCACCGCGACCGACCGCGCCTGTGTGCGCGGCGCGGAGCGCTGCGCCCGCACCATCGAGCAGGAATACTGCATCCAGCGCATCCGTATGGTGCTCAACCGCGTGCGCTCCGAGGCTCATCAGCCGCGGCCGCTCGGGCAACATCGACGACGCGATGGATGAGGCAGGGCTTCCGCTGCTCGGCATCGTGCCCGAGGATGAAAGGGATCTGATCGCCTGCGGCAACAGCGGAACGAGCATCATCGCAGCCAAAAAGCACGGTGCTGCGCGTGCTTATCAGAATATCGCGCGCCGTCTGGACGGAGAGCGCGTGCCGCTGATGAAGATTTAACCGTCACAGAGAGACAAAATCGACGTTGACACAAGCCAACCATGGGGATAAGGAAGGAGACGTTTGGAAATGAACATTGCACTGATCGCACATGACCGCAAAAAGAACTGATGGTACAGTTTTGCATGGCATACTGCGGTATTCTTGCAAAAGCATAACATCTGTGCCACCGGCACCACCGGCAAATTCGTCGAAGAGGCAACCGGCCTCAAAGATCGACAAGTGCCTGGCCGGCATGCAGGGCGGCGAGGAGCAGATCTCCGCGCGCGTCGCTTTACAACGAGATCGACCTTGTGCTGTTTTTCCGCGATCCGATGTCCAACTCGCAGTACGAGCCGGATGTCCACGCGATCGCACGACTGTGCGATATGCACAACATCCCGATCGCTACCAATTCGGCAACGGCTGAAATGCTCATCCTCGGTCTTGACCGCGGCGATCTGGACTGGCGCAACATCGTCAATCAACCCGAAGAACAGAAAAATAAAAACGACAGAACGCTGCACCGGATGGGGAAAATTACCCGTTCGGTGCATTCCGTCTGTCTTGAGGAGAATCAAAACATGGAAAAAGTGAAACCCAGAACCTTATCCGGCTTTATGGAGCTGCTGCCCGCGCCGCAGGTGCAGATGGAGCGCATCATGCAGGTGCTGCGCGAGAACCTACGCGCTGTACGGCTTCTATCCGCTCGACACACCGCTCATCGAGTCCTCCGAGGTGCTGCTCGCCAAGGGCGGCGGCGAGACCGAAAAGCAGATCTACCGCTTCACCAAGGGCGACAGCGACCTGTCCCTGCGCTTTGATCTGACCGTACCGCTGGCGAAGTATGTCGCGCAGCACTACGGCGAGCTGACGTTCCCGTTCCGCCGCTTCCAGATCGGCAAGGTTTACCGCGGTGAGCGCGCACAGCGCGGCCGTTTCCGCGAGTTCTATCAGGCGGACATCGACGTCATCGGCGACGGCAAGCTCGACATCATCAACGAGGCTGAGGTGCCGAGCATCATCTACAAGACGTTCACTTCCCTCGGTCTCAGCGCTTCAAGATCCGCATCAACAACCGCAAGGTGCTTAACGGCTTCTTCGCTATTCTCGGTTTGACCGAGAAGGCCGGCGACGTGATGCGCACCATTGACAAGTTGGACAAGATCGGTGCGGACAAGGTAAAGACCATTCTGGTCGAAGATTTCGGCGTGGAAGCTGCTACGGCTGACGAGCTGCTGAAGTTCATCGAGACGCCGGGCGGCACCGAGGGTATCCTCGCAGCGCTCGACAGCTACAAGGGCAAAAACGAGGTGTTCGACCTCGGCGCAGAGGAGCTGAAAACGGTTGCAACCTATATGCAGGCGTTCGGTGTTCCGGCTGACCACTTCGAGATCGACCTGACGATTGCCCGCGGTCTGGACTACTACACCGGCACCGTTTATGAGACCGCTATGCTCGACCATCCGGAAATCGGCTCCATCTGCTCGGGCGGCCGCTACGACAACCTTGCCGAGTACTACACCGACAAGCAGCTGCCGGGCGTTGGCATCTCCATCGGTCTGACCCGTCTGTTCTACGTGCTCGGCGAGCAGGGTTATCTGAACGACCAGATGAACAAGGCGCCGGCGGACGTTCTCATCCCTGCCGATGACTGACGACATGGGCGCGGCTATCGAAAAACCGCTACCGCTCTGCGCGAGTCGGGCATCCGCACCCAGCTGTACAGCGAGCAGAAGAAGTTCAAGCACAAGATCGGCTATGCCGACAAGCTCGGCATCCCGTTCGTTATCTTCCTCGGTGAGGATGAGATCAACGCGGGCGTTGTCGCTGTCAAGGATATGGAGTCCGGTGAGCAGGTCAAGGTTTCGCTTGATGAAGCGGCAAAAGCTCATCCGCGAGGGTCTTGCCAAGAAGAACGAGGGCAAGGTCATTTGCGACAAATAAATCGCTAAATTGCAGGGCGGGTGACCCCAGGAGGTGAATTGCCCGCAAGGGCAAGAGAAGCCACCCTGGGGTGCCCCGCGGGTAGAAGATAGATTTTCAACTGAATATGGAGGGATTTCTTATGAAGAGTCTTATTTGGGGCTGTACGCAGATGATCGTGGGGATGTTAGGCGTTATCGCATCCATCCTGATGATGATTTTCTGGCTGCAATGCAATGCCGGTGGGTTCGCACTTGCGACCTTTGTCATTCTCATTCTGTTTGCTGCAATGGTCGTGATCGGTATGTCAACCGTGTCTGGCCGGTTCTGACTGAAATGAAAAATCAAGATTCCGAGTAAGGAGGCCGTCTTATGGATAAACTGCGTAAAACCATCATCCGCTGCACGGGGTGCTGTGCGGCGTCATTCTGTTTTACCACGAGTGGTTGGTCATGGCCATTGCCGCTGTGATTCTCGGCCTTGCGATGCCCGCCATTCTGAACTATTTCCTGCCGGATGCTATTTCCGCCAAGAAAACGCCGGATGAAAAAATAACTCCATCATCAAAAACAAATCTTAGTAATAAGGATTGATAAAACATGAATAACACATCTATTGCAGGCATGAAGCGCACGCATATGTGCGGCGAGCTTCGCCTGGAGCACGCAGGCCAGACCGTTACCGTTAACGGCTGGGTCGACCGCGTGCGTGACAACGGCGGCGTTCTGTTCCTGCTGCTGCGCGACCGTGCAGGCATCGCGGTACAGTGCACCTTCGACAAGTCGGTCAACGCCGACCTGTTCGACATTGCCTTCACCTGCCGCACCGAGTTCGTTGTAGCTGTCAAGGGCAAGCTGGTCGCGCGCGACGCGGCTGCTGTCAACAAGAAGATGCCGACCGGCGAGGTCGAGATCATCGCCGAGGACATCCGCATTCTGTCCAAGGCGGAGACCACCCGTTCGAGATCGACGACACCAAGGAGGTCGGCGACCAGATCCGTCTGAAGTACCGCTACCTTGACCTGCGCCGTCCGTCCATGCAGCGCAACCTCATGCTGCGCCACCGCGTAACGCAGGTAGCCCGCAACTACTTCGATGAGCACGGCTTCCTCGAGATCGAAACCCCGATGCTCACCAGAAAGTCCACGCCGGAGGGTGCGCGCGACTACCTCGTGCCGTCCCGCGTGCATCCCGGCAAGTTCTACGCCCTGCCGCAGTCCCGCAGCAGTACAAGCAGCTGCTCATGCTGTCCGGCATGGACCGCTACATCCAGATCACCCGCTGCTTCCGCGACGAGGACCTGCGCGCCGACCGTCAGCCGGAGTTTACCCAGATCGACCTTGAGATGTCGTTCGTCGAGCAGGACGACGTTATCGCGGTAAACGAGGGCTTCCTCCAGCGCGTATTCAAGGAAGTGCTCGATGTTGATATTCAGCTTCCTCTGCCGCGCATGACCTGGCAGGACGCGATGGACAAAGTACGGCTCGGACAAGCCGGACGTCCGCTTCGGCTTTGAGATCAAGGATATTTCCGACATTGCAAAGGACTGCTCGTTCAAGGTGTTCAAGGATACCGTCGAGAACGGCGGCACGGTCCGTCTCATCAACGTAAACGGCTATGCGGACAAGTTCCCGCGCAAGGAGATCGACAAGCTCGGCGAGTTTGTCAAGACCTACCGCGCAAAGGGCCTCGCGTGGATGAAGCTCGCCGCTGACGGCAGCATGACCTCTTCCTTTGCGAAGTTCCTGTCCGAGGACGAGATTGCGGCCATCAAGGAGCGCGCAGGCGCGAAGGAGAACGACCTGCTGTTCGTTGTTGCCGATGCAAACTGGCAGACCGCCGCTGTTGCTCTGGGCGCGCTGCGCTGCGAGCTGGCTAAGCGTCTGGGCCTTGCCAAGAAGGACGACTTCAAGCTCCTGTGGGTCACCGAGTTCCCGCAGTTTGAGTACAGCGAGGAGGAGAACCGTCTCGTTGCGATGCACCATCCGTTCACCGCACCGATGGACGAGGATATCCCGCTGCTCGACACCGACCCGGCCAAGGTTCGTGCCAAGGCGTACGACATTATCCTCAACGGCTGTGAGCTGGGCGGCGGCTCTATTCGTATCCACGATCCCGAGCTGCAGACCAAGATGTTCGAGGCCCTCGGCTTCACCCGAGGAGAAGGCCAAGAGCAGTTCGGCCATCTGATCACTGCGTTCTCTTACGGCGCACCTCCGCACGGCGGCCTGGCTTACGGTCTGGATCGTCTGTGCTGCATGCTGCTCGCCGGTCTGGACTCCATCCGCGACGTGATCGCCTTCCCGAAGGTTCAGAACGCGTCCGACCTGATGATGAACTGCCCGGATGTCGTAGACGACAAGCAGCTTGACGACCTCTCGATCGCAGTCACCCGCGTCGAAGAAGAGCCGCAGGCTTAAGGCAACACCGCATAATGAAAGCTGCGGCGCTTTGCGGAAATTTCGTGCCCTGACTTTGTTGCGATTTCTTTGCAATACGAAAGTATTGCTGCAAAACCGCGCCTCGTCAGTACACAAAATTTACTCGCAAATCGCTCTTGTCCAATTATGCGGTATTGCCTTAACCACTGACAGAAAAAGCCGCTGTGCCCGAAAACACGGCGGCTTTGCTTTTATCCGAGAGAAAGAGGGCAATCTGTGGGTAAACATGAACTGAAAAATAAAAAAGACGAAGGAAAATGGAACTGGGCGCTGCTTGCGGCAAACGTGCTGCTGACGCTGTGCTTCGCGGCGGTTTTCTGGCCCATCCTGCACAAAGGCTCGCTGTCCTTCCTCGACAAGACGTCCAATCTGCTTGCGCTTGCGGCGTTTCTGCCGCTCGTGCTGCGTCCGTGGAAGAAGGCGCCGGCACCGCTCGCGCTGCTGCATGACCTGCTGCTGCTCGGCAGCGCATCGGCGGTCAGTGTCGTCGTGGTCGAGTATATGGTCAAGGGCGGCAGTGTGGGACTCGAGCAGTCGTTCTGGCAGGGCTGGCTGTGCTATATCGGCCTGTACGCAGCCGCCTATCTGATCACTGCGCGTGGACGGCACGCGGTCTGCGTCGGCATGGGCATCAGCCTGCTGCACGGCCTCATCGACCACTACGTCATGCTGTTCCGCGGCACGCCGGTCATGCTGAGCGACGTGTTCTCCATCGGCACGGCGGCCAACGTTGCGCAGGGACCGGTCTGATGCAGGGGTAGGAGCTGAGAAGTTAAGTTTGAAAACTATAAACCGCTTTTATTTTTTAGAGAGTAGGATTCGGTTCAGCTTGGAATCTTTTGCGTGCAGAGTTCACTTTTGAGATTGCTCTTTCACTAATCTTTT
>VOFK01000978.1_pt1 | contig 16558 bp, 20 predicted proteins | sample 5384121 | NCBI WGS metagenome assembly VOFK01 (sample SAMN12384730, study PRJNA508395) | human gut metagenome | isolation source: healthy gut J | host: Homo sapiens
TAATTGCTTCGTTCCGATTTACGTATTGCTGGCCATTCAGTGCTAAATCGGCATTTTGGGGCTGCAGTTCAGAGGGAGTAGAATGAAACTTTTCTTTATATAGACTTGCTAAATTATATGCTTAAATATAAAAATCCCTCAGATTGTTACGTTGACCCACTGCTTCTGCTTCCGTTATCTTGTAATTTGAATTATACAAAACAAAAATCACTTAATCATCAGTTTTCAATGATTGCAATTACATCTTGTACTCGAAGCGGGACTTGAACCCGCACAGCCGCAATGGCCAAGGGATTTTAAGTCCCTCGTGTCTACCGATTCCACCATTCGAGCATCCTCGACGAGAGAGAGCGGAAAACGAGACTCGAACTCGCGACCCTAACCTTGGCAAGGTTATGCTCTACCAACTGAGCTATTTCCGCGTTTTGTTTGACGGGTGCAAAGATAAGGAGTTTTATAATATCTACCAAATTTTGCACCCGTTTTTTTTTATTAAGAACGTAATATTCCTTCTATCTCTGCTAATTCGTCATTTAAAAATGCCAAATTCTCCAAAGCATGAAGGTTATCATTCAATTGTTTGACCGAACTTGCACCAACAATAACCGAAGTCATACGCTCATCTCTCAGTACCCATGCCAATGCCATTTCCGCCAAAGTCTGCCCGCGACGGACAGCAATTTCATTCAGGCGGGCAGCTTTCCTCACTTTATCAGCCGTTACTTGGTCGGCTTTCAAGAAGCCGGTGGCACGAGCGGCACGAGAATTTTCAGGAATACCATGCAAATATTTGTCTGTCAACAACCCTTGCGCCAACGGAGAGAAAGCAATGAAACCGGATCCATATTGTGCTGCCAATGCCAAAGACTCTGCCTCGACAGCCCGATCGAACATACTATAACGATACTGGCTTATCAAACAAGGAGTGCCGGCAGCCTTCATCATTTCATAAGCCACCCTCGCCTTTTCAGGCGGATATTTTGAGATTCCGATATACAGCGTTTTTCCTTGCTTTACCATATCAATCAATGCCTGAACGGTTTCTTCCACCGGAGTAACCCCATCATAACGGTGACTATAAAAGATATCAAAATATTCCAAACCCGTGCGACGGAGACTCTGTTCTATACTTGCCATCAGATTTTTGCGTGAGCTGTTGCCTCCGTAAGGTCCCGCCCACATTTCATGTCCTGCCTTAGAGGAGATTATCATCTCATCACGATAGCCCTGAAAGTTCTCTTTCAGAATCTTACCAAAATTTGTTTCCGCACTACCGGGAACCGGACCATAGTTATTTGCCAAATCGAAATGAGTAACTCCATTGTCAAAAGCATACTTTATCATATCGGAAGCTATCCCGAAATCGTCTACACTGCCAAAATTATGCCACAATCCCAACGAGATGCGTGGCAAAAGCAGACCACTATTTCCACAGTTCTTATACTGCATTCTGTCATAGCGTTCCACTGAAGGTTGATATTTCATGCTATTACGTTTTTACAATTATTTTATCTACCAAAAGGCTTCGTTCAGCCTGTTCCATGGCAGAGAAGTTAAATCCGTCGACCACTTTTCCATCAACAGGATAATCTTGTCGTTACACAAATTACCGATACTACCCTCATGAGTATGATGCACCTTCTTGTCATGGGTGAACTTGCCGGCTTTTTCTATGTCCAGTCCCACTTTCTTATAAGCATCGCGGAACGGCATTCCTTCGGCAGCCAAACGATTCACCTCTTCCACACTAAAGATGTACAAGTAACGGTCATCATCCAAGATATGTTCGTTGATTTTAATTTTGTCCATAATATAGGCAGCCATTTGCAGACATTCCTTCAACTCCCGGAACGCAGGCAAAAGAAAACTTCTTTTATAATCTGCAAATCACGAAAATACCCCCGAAGGCAAATTATTCATTATCATCATAATCTGCTGAGGAAGAGCCTGCAGCTTGTTGCATTTTGCCCGTGTCAATTCAAAGACATCAGGGTTCTTTTATGAGGCATTATACTGGAGCCGGTAGTACATTCATCCGGAAGTTTTACAAAGCCAAAGTTTTGGCTACTGAACATACAAGCGTCAAAAGCCATTTTGGAAACTGTTCCGGCAATAGAAGCAAGAGCAAAAGCCACATTGCGCTCCATCTTGCCACGCCCCATCTGTGCATAGACCACATTATAATTCATCGAATCAAATCCCAACAAGCGGGTGGTCATCTCACGATCGAGCGGAAAAGAAGAACCATACCCGGCAGCAGAGCCCAACGGATTGCGGTTGCACATTTTGAATGCAGCCTGCAGAAACATCATATCGTCCACCAGACTCTCAGCATACGCGCCAAACCACAAGCCAAATGAAGAAGGCATCGCTATCTGCAAATGAGTGTAACCCGGCATTAACACATCCTTATATGTATTGCTTTGAGAAATCAGCACATGAAAAAGTTGCTCCACCTCTTCGGCCACTTCTTTTAATTCCGCACGAGTAAACAGCTTCAAATCCACCAAAACACCTGGTCATTGCGTGAACGTCCACTATGAATTTTTCTTTCCGACATCTCCCAACTTACGCGTCAACATCAATTCTACTGGCGAGTGTACATCCTCTATACCATCCTCTATTACAAACTCTCCCTTTTCGGCAGAAGCATAGATATTCTTTAATTCCGCTAATAACATTTCCAATTCTCCGGCTGTAAGCAAACCGATACTTTCCAACATGGTGATATGTGCCATTGAGCCCAATACATCGTGTTTAGCCAGATAAAGATCCATTTCACGGTCACGTCCTACAGTAAAACGATCTATCTCCTCATTTACCCGGACATTTTTTTCCCAAAGTTTCTGTGCCATATTTGTCTTTATTTTTAATAAGGAATCATCGATAACATCTCAGCCAGTTTATCCACACCATCCTGTAAAGGTTTAGCAACCATCGCCTTCATAAACATATTCACTTCTGCACGAATAGTTACTTTCAGTTTTGCCTGCCCAGCCTCTACAGGCAAAATCTGAATCCACAAATTCATAGGGACCGGAGATTTTTCACTTTCGAATTTAACACATTTATAAGGTTCACGTTCTATAATACGCAAAGTAATGCTTATGCCTTGTACCGTAAAACTTAAAGAGTCACTGTCGAACTCCATACCTTGTACCTTGTCGGCCAATTTATCACGTACAGATTCCAAGTTACTTAAATCCGACAACTTATTAAACACCTGTTCCTGACTATAAGGAACATATTTCACACCACTCTCAAATTGTGCCATAATACCTGCTCTCTAAAAACACGAAAAGAACAATCCGAAATCCATAAAAATTCCCGAACGGTTCTCTTCATATTATATTTGTTTTAAAACTATAACTTATTTGCCTGCATCCCAATGAGCCGGGTCTTTTCTCCATACATCCAAAAACCGGAACATCTTCTTCATTGATATATCCGGTCTTCAAGGCTGAATCCAATACAGCTTCATAATTAGTCAGAGTAACCAAGTTCACTTTTTTGCTTCCTTGAACGCTTCAATTGCCACTGGGAAACCATAAGTAAATGCAGCGACCATACCAATCACTTCACATCCGTCACGACGGATAGCTTCAACAGCTTTCAAACTGCTGCCGCCAGTTGAAATCAAGTCCTCAATAACTACGACTTTCATACCCGGACGAAGTTCACCTTCAATCAGGTTCTCCAAACCATGGTCTTTGGGGGTAGAACGAACATACACAAACGGAAGGTTCAGTTCATCTGCTACCAAAGCTCCTTGAGGGATAGCCCCTGTAGCAACACCGGCAATAGCATCTACTTGGCCGAATTTCTCCAGCACAATACGGCTAATCTCAAGTTTCACAAAATTACGAAGAGAAGGATACGAAAGAGTTTTGCGGTTATCACAATAAAAAGGCGACTTCCAACCGGACGCCCAAGTAAAAGGATTAGCCGGCTGCAATTTTATAGCCTTAATCTTCAGTAATTTCTCTGCGAATAATTTTTCTAAAGTCTTCATAACTTAACTACATCTGATAAATATGTTGCAAAAAAATATAGAAATACATCGAGATAATGAAAAATCGGACAAGGTATTTTTCTAAAAAATAGTTGTTGTTATCAGGATTCCCCTGCCAATGCCAAAGTAAGCACACTGATACGTAATCCGGGTATGCCACGAAAGGCATCAGCGCAAGAAACAACCGTAGCCCCTGTTGTCAGCACATCATCCACCAACAAAAGATGCTTTCCTTCCAAGCTGCCAGGGAAAATACAGGCAAACAAATTTCGCACGTTTTCCCATCTTGCATATTGTCCTTTATGCGTCTGTGTGTCAGTATACCTGCTTCTTATCACAACTTTAGTATCCATAGGAATACCTGTCACCACCGAAACTCCTCTTGCCAGGCATTCGCTTTGGTTATACCCCCTTAAACGTTTTTTACGTTGATGTAACGGAACAGGAACAATCAAATCTATCCCATCAAAAAATGAGAACACATAAGTTCAGAGGTGCTGCCATCATCCGCCCCATCACTTCACCCACTTCTTGATTACCATGATATTTCAGTTCGTACAACAACTGTCGGACATTTCCTCCCTTTGCATAATAAAGAAAAGAGGTGGCATGCTCCACCGGTATTTTTCCCCAGAAATTACATTCTACAATATTATCTTTCCGTAAATGAAATTGAGTACGCGGAAGCCCCGACAAGCATTTCAAGCAAAGCACTCTCTCCCCTGATATAAGCTGCCGCCCACAAAGCAGACAACTATGAGGGAAAAATAAATTCCAAAGATCAGTCCAGATAGACATCATCTTCTCCGGTTTGTTTCACACAACGGCAAACAGCCTCCATTTCAAATCCTCTACCAACTGCAAAACGAATCAATTTCCCATTCCGTTCGTATTCCGTACATGCTTTCACACTTCTTCTTTTCTGCTCGATCAAACCAGATAGTATCTCCATATATTCCCGCTCATCTACTTCCTCCAATCCTTTGGCTATAACATCCGCAGGGATTTTCTTCATGCGCAAAGCCTGGCGAGATTTTCACTCTGCCCCATTGGTTAAAGCGATATTTATCGCGAACAAAAGCCGAGCAAAAACGCTTCTGGTCAATGTATCTCTCATCCTGCAAATGCCGAACGATTTTCTCCATCATTTCCGGAGTGGCTCCCCATTGTGATAATTTAGCCTCTACATCTGCTACACAACGCTCCATTGAAGAGCAATAAGCTTCTGCCTTATACTTCAAATCATTCTCACTTAATTCTCCCTTCATCTTATTTCTCCGCTTTTATCATTCTATCATTTTGAAAGAGATCTTTTCTCAATTCTATATTTTTGTATTCCAAACCAGCCAACATATCCACCGTTTCCCGACCGTATTCCTGATTAATTTCAAAATAAAGCCTTCCACCAGACACTAGCATATCCCTACCCAATTCTGCTATTTTCCGATAAAACAGCAACGGACTATCATCCGGTACAAACAAAGCCAATTCCGGCTCCCAATTCCAAGACATTAGCACTCATATCCTCCCTCTCCTTTTCTGTAATATAAGGTGGATTGCTGACAATGACATCAAACCGCTCACCTGCAGGAGAAGCAAGCAGCACATCCCTTTGCTCAAGAGTTACACGAACGCCGTTCCGCCTGCAATTACGTTCCGCAACTTGCAACGCCTTTTCTGAAACATCCCATGAAACGACCTCCGCCTCTTCCAAATTCTTGGCCAAAGAGACAGCGATGCAGCCGCTCCCCCGTACCAATATCCAATATTCTAACCCGACCATACTTATGCTCCCGTATAATCCAGTCTACCAACTCCCCTGTTTCCGGACGTGGAATCAATACATGTTTATTCACTTCAAAAGTAAGGCCATAAAATTCTTCCGTACCTATTATGTATTGAATAGGTTCCAGTTTTTGCAGACGAACCAGAATATCATCCAGCTGTTTCCGCTCATTCACCGAAAAAGTAGTATCTTTGCCTGCATACAATTCAACAACAGACATGCCGAAGACTTGTGTAAGCAGCAATTTAGCCATAGGCACAAGTTCTGAATCAGGGTAATATCCCTGCAAGGTTTGTTTTATGTAAGATACAACAGGATTCATAGTGTCATTTTATATGCAAAAGTAAGAATTTAAACAAGATCGTTATGACAAAAGATGAAAAATATATTTCCCGTTGCCTGCAACTGGCATACAACGGACTTTGTAACACAGCCCCTAATCCGATGGTAGGTGCTGTCATTGTATATCACGACACCATTATTGGAGAAGGCTACCACATCCGTTGCGGAGAGGCACATGCCGAAGTAAACGCCATACGTTCCGTTAAAGACGAAAATCTTTTGAAGGAATCAACCATATACGTAAGCCTGGAGCCATGCTCCCATTATGGAAAGACCCCTCCCTGCGCCGACCTGATTATAGAGAAGAGAATCCCCAAAGTCGTAATAGGCTGCATAGACCCGTTTTCCCAAGTAGCCGGCAGAGGCATCGAGAAACTGCGCAAAGCCGGCATTGAAGTAACCGTAGGCGTCTTAGAAGAGGAATGCCGGCATCTGATAAGACGCTTCATAACATTCAACACGCTCAAACGCCCATACATAACCTTAAAGTGGGCAGAATCCGCTGATGGCTTTATCGATATAAACCGCACAGGAGGAAAGCCGATCATACTTTCCAATCCGCTGACCAGCATGCTGGTACACAAAAAACGCGCCGAACATGACGCTATATTAGTAGGACGACACACGGCATTACTTGACAATCCCTCCCTATCCACCCGGAATTGGTACGGCAAGCATCCCGTGCGTCTGGTAATAGACAAAGAATTGACATTACCCCGAGATTTGGAACTTTTCAACGGCAAAATAAAGACATTCGTGTTTACCCGGGAATCCCCCTGTCAGCCAAACGCATTAACAGAATACATATCGTTGGATTTCAACAAAGATATCCTGCCGCAAATAATGGAAGTATTATATCAGAAAAAAATACAATCACTCCTAGTAGAAGGCGGAAGTATTTTATTACAGTCTTTCATAGACTCCGGCTTATGGGATGAAGCCTTCATAGAAAAGGCTCCACTACGCTTAAACAATGGAATACAGGCACCTTCTATTCAAAAAAAACACTTTAAACTGAATAAAATATACTTTGGAAGAGAAATAATGCATGCCGTCCATTCACAAATTCAAAGATAAAATGTGGCTGATTGACCGAGAAAAAGGGCTGGTTTATCTATAAATTAATATAAAACTTGTCCCAAAACTTCTATATAGAAAAAAATCTTCCTACTTTTGCGACTTGTAACAATAGACTCATTTGCAAATGAAAATAAAGTTTTTGACTGTCATCACAAGTCTGCTTGCTGCGGCTTTCATGATTACATCTTGCTTGGACGACAAGAAGTAGAAACAGAATATAGTTCAGAATCAAGCATTACCTCTTTTGCTATAAAAGATAAAATTGAAACTCAATATACCGAAAAGGTTTAATGGCAACGACACAACGCTGACATTCACCGTTGATGGTACCAAATACCCTTTTTGCCATCGACCAAGGCACAAGACATATTTACAACGTAGACTCCCTGCCAGTCGGTACAGACATCAGCAAAGTCGTAGTCAGCATAATATCAGACGGTATTGGCATTTTTATTGTCGCTGAGGACAAAGATTCGTTGTGGAATGATACCGACTCCTTGAATTTCGAAAAGCCTGTCCAATTTAAAGTTATGGCGATGAGCGGAGTCTATGGACCTATTTATAAAGCCGAGATTAATGTACATAAACAAGTTCCCGACTCATTGCAGTGGAGCCATAGAGGAAGTAGTTTCGACAACACTATCCAAGCACAGAAAGCAGTCACATTAGGGGATTATATTTATGTTTTCGCACAGCAAGACAATGGCGCCGCTGTTACAAGCACCCACATCAATGACGGAAAAACCTGGACGCCCTTACAGGCTTTACCTGAAAATATGCAAAATGCGGACTATTCTTCTGTCATGGCATGGGGAAACCAATTATACATACTTGCCGACAATGACCTGTACTGCTCCTCTGACGGAAAAAGCTGGAGCAAGATGGGCACTAACACCAAATTCGAGAAGCTGATTGCCGGCGTTCATTCAGAACATAACTGCAAATTCTACGCCATAGACACCAATAATCATTTTATGGAAAGCACGGATGCTCTGGTTTGGGATACTAATGGCGAGGTTCCGGCCAATTTCCCGAAAAATCAGTTATCATACACAGCTTACCCGTTGGTAACCAATAAATTCATAGACCGTATGGTACTAATGGGGAGAAAATCCCATTGCGACCGACACGACCTCTACTGTATGGACCAGACTGACTACAGAAGACAGTTGGGCAGATTATCCTACAGCCGCATACGATAGTTTTTATTGTCCCAAGCTGGCTAATATAGCCATGATTCATTACAACGACCAATTATACGCTTTCGGTGGTCCGGGTAAAAGTTTCGGTAAGGACATTCCCGCTTTCAGCCGATTCTACGGATCAACGGATCAAGGCGTTACATGGAAACCTGTTTCAAGATATGTATTCTTCCCTACAGAATTCACTGATCTATACAACCAGGCAGACGGCAACTATTCTTATGTTGTAGACAAGAATAACTTCTTGTGGATTATATGGAGCCGAAGCGGAGAAGTATGGAGAGGACGAATCAATAAGTTGGGATTCGATTCCAAGGAATAAAGTCAAAGAGAGTCATATAAAATAGATTGCGACATGCCATATAGAGAGCAAATAGACAAAAAGCCGTATACCTGCCCATGTAGCCATTATAATGGATGGAAATGGAAGATGGGCTAAACAACGTGGACAGGCGCGCAGCTTTCGGACATCAAGCCGGTGCAGAAACTGTACACATCATAGCAGAAGAAGCGGCTAGACTGGGAGTCAAATACTTGACACTATATACTTTCTCTACCGAAAACTGGAATCGTCCGGTAGATGAAGTCGCTGCTCTGATGAGTCTTCTGATGGACTCCATTGAAGAAGAAACTTTCATGAAAAACAACATCAGTTTTCGCATTATCGGTGATAAGGCAAAGTTACCGGTAGAAGTTCTGGAACGATTGAACCAATGCATTGAACGCACCTCAATCAATACCGGTATGTGTCTGACACTTGCTTTTAAGCTACTCTTCCAAATGGGAAATAACAGAAGCGGTAAGACAAATAGCGGCCAAGATTCAAAACGACAAACTAGCCATTGAGGACATCGATGACAATTTGATAAGTGCACATTTAAGTACAAACTATATGCCCGACCCGGATTTGCTTATACGTACCGGAGGAGAAATCCGCCTTAGCAACTATCTGCTTTGGCAATGTGCTTATTCCGAACTATATTTTTGTGAAACGTTCTGGCCGGACTTCCGCGAAGAAGAATTTTGCAAAGCCATTTATGATTATCAGAAAAGAGAACGCCGTTTCGGCAAAACCAGTGAACAAATATAAAGTTAGATAAAATGCTATATCGTATTTCACTTATACTATTAACGCTTACATGCCTATTTTGCTTTTCAACAGGCAGTTACGCCCAAGAAGCAAACGTAGAAGAAAACGACAATCCAGTCATACTTTATTCCGGAACGCCCAAGAAGTATGAAATCGGCGGAATCAAAGTAGAAGGCGTAAAAAACTATGAAGATTATGTATTGATCGGACTTTCAGGACTATCGGTAGGACAGACCATTGTTGTTCCGGGAGATGACATCACCACAGCTGTAAAACGTTATTGGCGACACGGACTGTTCTCGGATGTACAAATCCTAGCTGAAAAAATTGTTGGAGACAAGATCTATTTAAAAATCATCCTGGCCCAACGTCCACGTATTGCCGACATTCGTTACCACGGTGTAAAGAAAAGCGAGCGTGAAGATTTGGAAGCCAAACTAGGTTTGGTAAAAGGAAGCCAGATTACTCCCCAACTTGATAGACCGTGCTTAAAAATATTAATCAAGAAACATTTCGATGAAAAAGGTTTTAAAAACGCCGAAGTGACCATCGTAGAGCGTGATTTGGCTGACAATAAGGACCAAGTGGATGTTGATGTGATGATTGACAAGAAAGAAAAGGTGAAAGTCCACAAGATCACCATTGACGGCAACACCGTGTTAAGTGACAAGAAGTTAAAACGCGTCATGAAGAAGACGAATGAGAAAAACAAACTTGTCAACCTTTTCCGTACCAAAAAATTCATTGAAGAGAAATACGAAGAAGACAAACAGCATATCATCGACAAATACAACGAATTAGGTTACCGCGACGCACAAATTGTTGTGGACAGTGTTTCTCCGTACGATGACCGTACCGTCGACGTGTACATGAAAATAGAAGAAGGTGACAAATACTATCTGCGCAACGTGACCTGGGTAGGTAACACCATTTATGCTTCGGACTGGCTGAACGAACAGCTCCGTATGAAAAAGGGAGATGTTTATAACCAGAAATTAATGACCGAGCGTCTGACCGGTGATGAAGATGCTATCGGTAACTACTACTATAATAAAGGATACGTTTTCTATAACCTTGACCCCGTAGAAGTAAACATAGACGGCGACTCCATTGATTTGGAAATGCGTATTCAGGAAGGTCCTCAGGCCTCTATCAGCAAAGTGCGTATCAACGGTAACGACCGTTTGTATGAAAACGTAGTACGCCGTGAGTTAAGAACCAAGCCGGGAGATCTGTTCAGCAAAGAAGCATTGGAACGTTCTTATCGTGAGATAGCCCAGATGGGACACTTCAACCCTGAAAATATCCAGCCGGATGTACAACCGGACCCGACCAACGGTACGGTAGACATCAACTGGAACCTGGAATCTAAAGCAAACGACCAGGTAGAATTCTCGGCAGGTTGGGGACAGACCGGTGTTATCGGTAAATTAAGTTTGAAGTTCACGAACTTCTCTATGGCCAACTTGTTCCATAAGAGTGACAACTACCGCGGATTCCTGCCACAAGGTGATGGACAGACATTAACCATCAGCGGACAGACCAACGGTAGTTATTACCAGTCATATAGTGTATCGTTCTTTGACCCATGGTTTGGCGGAAAACGTCCGAATTCATTCTCTGTTTCGGCTTTCTACTCCATACAGACAGATATCAGCAGTAACTACTATAACTCAGCTTATATGAATAATTACTACAATTATTACAGCGGTTATGGAAATTATTATGGCGGATATAATAACAACTACGAGTCTTTTTATGACCCCGATAAATCTATCCAGATGTATGGAGCATCTATCGGTTGGGGTAAGCGTTTGAGATGGCCGGATGACTATTTTACCTTGTCAGCCGAACTTTCTTACCAGCGCTTTATTTTGAAAGACTGGAGCTACTTGTATATCAAGTTGAACAACGGAGAATACATGTCAACCGGTAATTGCAACAACCTGAGTTTGAATCTGACTTTGGCACGTAACTCTACGGATAACCCGATTTTCCCGCGTCGCGGTTCTGAATTCTCGGCTTCCGTACAGCTGACTCCTCCGTACTCATTGTTCAGTAACAAGGACTACTCGGTATACGGTAAAGATGATTATGATGAAGCGGCAAGTATGTTCAACTGGATTGAATACCACAAATGGAAATTCAAATCAAAGACCTATACCGCTCTTACAGGAGGTCAGAAATGTCCGGTTATCATGACACGTGCAGAGTTCGGCTTGCTGGGTCACTATAACAAGTACAAGAAATCACCTTTTGAAACATTCTATATGGGTGGTGACGGTATGACAGGCTATAGCACCAGCTACGCTTCCGAAACCATTGCACTGCGTGGTTACGAAAACGGTTCATTGACTCCTTATGGTAGTGAAGGCTATGCTTACGTACGTTTAGGTGCAGAATTAAGATACCCGTTGATGTTGGAAAATTCGACCAGTATCTATGCACTAGGCTTCATTGAAGGAGGTAACGCATGGACAGATGTAAGCAAATTCAATCCGTTCCAGTTGAAACGCTCGGCAGGTGTCGGTGTCCGTATCTTCCTGCCGATGATTGGTATGATGGGTATTGACTGGGCATACGGCTTCGACAAGATTAACGGATCCAGCCAGTATAGTGGAAGCCAGTTCCACTTTTTATCCTGGGACAAGAGTTTTAATAACTAAAAACAATGTGATTATGAAAAAGGCTATCCTATTATCTCTATTGTTTGTGGCTTGTGTATTCACAGCCAGCGCTCAAAAGTTCGCCTTGATTGATATGGAATATATCCTGAAGAATATTCCTGCATACGAACAGGCGAATACCCAACTGAATCAAGCTTCACAACAATATCAAAGTGAGGTGGAAGCAAAAGCAAAAAAGAAGCGGAAGCACTTTTTAAAAAGAATACCAGAAAGCCTCGGCTTCCCTGTCGGCCGCACAGAAAACGCAAAGAGAAGAAGCGATTGTAGCAAAAAGGAAAAGGAAGCAGCCGAACTGAGAAAGAAATATTTCGGTCCCGAAGGAGAAATGGCCAAAAAACAAGAGGCATTGATCGCACCAATTCAAGATAAAATCTATGAAGCGGTAAAACAGATTTCAGAGCAAAAAAAAGGATATGCGGCAGTAGTGGACAGAGGCTCCGCCCAAAAGCATTATTTTCGCATCTCCAAGCATTGATATCAGCAATGAAGTGCTCTCAAGATTAGGATATTCAAATTAATTTCCTACATTTGCAACCGATAATCCAAATTTGCAATAACTAATAAAAAATAGAACTATGTTGAAAAAAATTGCTTTACTACTTTTACTTATCGCTCCGATGAGTGTATTTGCTCAGAAATTCGGGCATATTAAATCCGCAGATGTACTTACTGTCATGCCGGAATTCACAAAGGCCCAGACCGACATCCAAGCCATGCAGAAACAATACGAGGATGAAATGAAACGTGCAACTGATGAACTGACCAAAAAATATACTGAATATCAACAGGAACAAGCCAACCTTCCTAAGAACATTCAGGAAAGACGCCAGAAAGAATTGCAGGAGTTACAGGAAAAAGGAATGCAGTTCCAACAAGATGCACAACAACAGTTGCAGAAATCATACGCTGATATGATGGAACCTATCTACAAGAAAATTGAAGACGCCATCAAAGCAGTAGGCCAGGAAGGTGGATATACTTATATCTTCGATTTGAACAGAACAGAAATTCCCTACGTAAATGAAGCGCAGTCTACAGATGTAACTGCTGCTGTCAAAGCTAAAGTAGGAATCAAATAATTAAGTTAAGGACCTTTACAGGCACGGATTACACAGATTTCACAGGTTTCAGAACCGTGAACATCCGTGTAATCCGTGCCTGTATTATATAGCTATACTGCCATGATCCCATCTATCCTCCCTTCAACCGGTCCCATCGGTGTATTCGACTCCGGCTACGGCGGTCTGACCATTCTGGACAAAATACGCGGACTGATGCCTGAGTATGATTTATATATCTATTTGGGAGACAGCGCACGCTGTCCGTACGGACCGCGCTCTTTTGAAGTTGTTTACGAATTTACCCTGCAAGCCGTAAGCAAACTGTTTGAACTGGGATGTCCTTTGGTGATATTGGCATGCAACACAGCATCGGCAAAAGCCTTACGCACCATCCAGCAGATCAATCTTCCGGTAATAGACGCTACCCGCAGAGTACTCGGTGTCATCCGGCCTACAGCAGAATGTATAGGAGAAATCACCCGAAGCCGGCACGTAGGTATACTGGCCACAGCCGGTACCATCAAATCCGAATCCTATCTTTTGGAAATACATAAGTTATCTCCCGACATTGTGGTAACAGGAGAAGCCTGTCCCATGTGGGTTTCCTTGGTAGAGAATAATGAATATCAATCGGAAGGAGCCGACTATTTCGTCAAACAACATATCAACCGGCTGCTGGATAAAGATCCGATGATTGACACCATTATATTGGGATGTACCCATTATCCGCTGCTACTGGATAAAATAAGGCAATTTACGCCTGAACCTATCCGCATCATTTCACAAGGGGAATATGTGGCCCGGAGCCTGCGAGACTATTTAAACCGCCATCCGGAAATGGACGCACGCTGCGATAAAGGAGGAAACTGCCGCTTCCTCACCACAGAAAGCGAAAACAAGTTTGAGGAATCCGCTTCCATCTTCTTGGGCCGGCAAGACATAAAGGTAAAAAGCATAGCATTGGAATAACTTTCTTCCGGTTTACCTGTTATATATACCATCCATAACGCTTAATTCATGAAGATATGTATACAAATAAAGTAAAGAAGATAGCTGCGGTACACGATCTGTCCGGTGCAGGGCGCGTATCCCTCACCGTCGTTATCCCTATCCTCTCATCCATGGGCTTTCAAGTCTGCCCTCTGCCCACAGCCGTATTATCGAGCCACACCCAATACCCGCATTTCTCTTTTCTGGATCTGACGGATGAAATGCCTAGGATCATCAGTGAATGGAAACAACTTGGCGTACAATTCGATGCTATTTATACGGGCTACTTGGGATCTCCCCGCCAGATACAAATCGTATCCGGGTTCATTGATGATTTCCGCCAGTCCGACAGCCTGGTCATGATAGATCCCGTATTAGGAGACAACGGGAAGCTATATACCAATTTTGACGAACAAATGATTCTGGAAATGCGTCACCTCATCCGGAAAGCAGATGTCATCACGCCCAATATGACCGAGCTGTTCTATTTGCTGGACAAACCCTATAAAGCGGAGAATACAGACGAAGAACTAAAAGCTTACCTGCATGAAATTTCGGAGCACGGCCCCGGCATCGTTATTATCACCAGCGTGCCCGTACAGGGAGATCCTCGCAAAACTTCCGTTTACGCCTATGACAGACAGGGAAACCGCTATTGGAAAGTAACGTGTCCCTACCTGCCCACACACTATCCCGGCACAGGCGATACATTTACCAGTGTGATAACCGGCTCACTGATACAAGGCGACAGTCTTCCTATCGCCTTGGACCGCGCCACACAGTTTATCCTTCAAGGCATCCGCGCCACTTTCGGCTATGAATATGATAATCGGGAAGGCATTTTGCTGGAGAAGGTGCTGCATAATCTGGATATGCCTATTCAGGTGAGCAGCTACGAATTGATTTGAGGACCCTGAAAGTAGAAGATCTGAAACACCCTGGAAAGAAGCTTGTACCAAGCCCTATTGCTCCGACGATTAAGGTCGTTTTCCCTTATAGCTAACCCTTATCATACAGTTAACTACTACAGACTCCGGCAGTGGACTGTACAGTCTACTGCAAGAGTTTATACAGTCCACTATATCAGACTGTACAAACCACCGCAAGAGACTATAGTACACAGCCATAAAAAAGAGCTTAACCATAAGGTAAAACAAGGTTAACCACAAAGAAGAAAAGACTTAACCAGATAAAGCCATAAGGCCAAAAAGACGAAAAAGAATAAAAACAAAGAAAGCAGACCAAGCCGTACCGTACAAACCGACAAACATCAGCCGTATCAACAATAATAAATAAATTACCTGCCCAGCAACCTGCGGCTGAGATAACGCACCGGATACCACACGGAAAGAAAGCCCACCACCAGCACAGTGGCAAAGACTATAACAATATCCCATACATGGACACTGACGGGATAGGCATCCACCACAAAATTACCGCCGGAATTACCACCTCCCAGCGAAAGCAATCCGAATTCCTGCTGGATAAAGCAAAGGATCAGCCCCAGTATCACACCAACCACCGCACCTATCAGTGAAATCATACGCCCCTCGAACAGGAATATACGCGTGATCAGCTTGTCGCTGGCCCCCAAATTGCGCAATGTCACTACATCTGCCTTCTTATCTATAATCAGCATGGACAAGGAGCCTATTACATTAAAGCAAGCTATCATCAGGATAAAGGTAAGGAAAATATAAGATATCAGCTTCTCTATCTCCATAATGCGGAAAGTATCCGCTTGCTGCTCATACCGGTCCTGCACCCGGAAACCATCTCCCAATATTTTCTGTATCTTCGATTTTACACTCCCTACATCTGCATCCGGCTTCAATTTCAATTCTACCGAACTCACTTCTGTGTCATACTGGGACAACCTACGGGCAAATTGGAGGGAAGTCAGAATGTAAGAAGAGTCATACTTCTGTTGGTTCACCGCAAACACAAGGCCGCTGGAATATAAATCGGCAGAGTTAAAGCTGGAAGCTGGATTGGCCATATTGACTTTAGCTCCCCGTTTGGGAGCATAAATCTCTAGCGGATCGAGGAATTTGATACCCGTTCCCAAGATGGAAACCAATTCTATGCCGGAATGGCATAATCCACCACTTCATCATGCAACACGAATTGCCCCCGGCCGAAAAGAATACTGTCAATAGCGGTCAGATCCGAAATTGTCCTCAATTCCTCTTGATCACCGCCATAGTCTGATGGGTTCTTATACTGAACCATCGCATTCTCTTCCAAGGACTCAGAAAAAAACAGCGATCTCCGGCATCCGGCAAAGCCTATACGCGCTTCCTGTCCG
>VOFK01000757.1_pt1 | contig 16553 bp, 26 predicted proteins | sample 5384121 | NCBI WGS metagenome assembly VOFK01 (sample SAMN12384730, study PRJNA508395) | human gut metagenome | isolation source: healthy gut J | host: Homo sapiens
AAAAAAATTTCCGCTGCGTTTGCCAAAACGACCCCTTTTTCACCGTTGTAGTGGTGAACAGCGGGCAGAACACGCCGCCGCAATCGCTATATTGGTGGAGCAAGCCAGTATATCCGCAAACCAGAGCCGCCGAGGAAAGCGGTAGTTTTTTAGAGCAAGATTCTACCACGGTGCCAAAATCCGCATATCTGCGGTTTTGCCCCCTTTGGTAAATCTTGTTGGGGAGTGCCTTCCCAAACCCTGCTCATGCGCCCTGTCGGGCGAGAAAGGAGGTCAACGCTTGAAGAAAAAATACAACACGCCCCACCGCTGCCATGTGGTCAAAACCCGCATGACCGAGGAAGAATACGCCGACTTTACCGAGCGGCTGAAACACTATGACATGAGCCAAGCCGAATTTATCCGGCAAGCCATTACACGGGCGACCATTCGCCCCATCGTTACCGTTTCCCCCGGTCAATGATGAACTGTTGTCCGCCGTTGGCAGGCTGACCGCCGGAAATACGGAAAAATCGGTGGCAACCTCAATCAGATTGCCCGCGCCCTCAACGAGTACGGCACACCATCCAACGCCCTGTCCGTTGAAGTCCGCGCCGCCATTTCCGACCTTGCTGCGTTGAAGTTTGAAGTCTTGCGAAAGGTAGGTGACGCTGTTGGCAACATTCAAGCATATCAGCTCTAAAAATGCGGACTACGGTGCAGCCGAGCAGTACCTCACCTTTGAACATGACGAGTTTACCATGAAGCCCACCCTTGATGAAAACGGGCGGCTCATGCTCAGGGAGGACTATCGAATAGCCACGCTGAACTGCGGCGACGAGGATTTTGCCGTTGCCTGTATGCGCTCCAATCTCCGCTATGGGAAGAACCAGAAGCGGGAAGATGTAAAAAACCACCACTACATTATCAGCTTTGACCCACGGGATGGCCCGGACAACGGCTTGACCGTAGATTGGGCGCAAGCATTGGGCGAGGAATTTTGCCGGAAGCAGTTTCCCGGACACCAAGCCATTGTCTGCACCCACCCGGACGGACACAACCACAGCGGCAATATCCATGTTCATATCGTTATCAATTCTCTGCGGATTGAGGAAGTACCCTTACTGCCTCTACATGGACAGACCGGCAGACACCCGCGCCGGGTGCAAACACCGCTGCACAGACGCTACGATGGAATACTTCAAAGCCGAAGTCATGGAGATGTGCCACCGGGAAAATCTCTATCAAATCGACCTGCTCCATGGCAGCAAAAACCGCATTACCGAGCGTGAGTATTGGGCGCAGCGGAAAGGGCAGGCAAAGCTGGACAAGGAAGCTGCCGCCTTGCCAGCCGAGGAGCAGCCAGCCAAGCCCACGAAGTTTGAAACAGACAAGGAAAAATTGCGGCAGGCCATACGCACCGCGCTGTCCTCTGCCGCAAGCTATGGCGAGTTCACCGCCGTTCTCTTGCAACAGGGCGTGACTGTCAAAGAGAGCCGAGGGCGGCTGTCCTACCTTACGCCGGACAGGACGAAGCCCATTACCGCCCGCAAGCTGGGAGATGATTTTGACCGCGCTGCCGTTCTTGCCCTTTTGGAACAGAATGCCCACAGAGCCGCCGAGCAGACCGCAACCGTACCCGAATACCCCCGCAACATAAGGGAGCGTTTGCAGGGTAAAAAAGCTGTCCAAACCACCCCGAAAAAGGACGGTATTCAGCGCATGGTTGACCGGGCGGCAAAACGAGCGGAGGGGAAAGGCGTGGGCTATGACCGCTGGGCGGCAGTCCACAATCTGAAACAAATGGCGGCTACCGTTGCCGCCTACGGGCAGTACGGCTATTCGCCGGAGGAGCTGAACGCAGCCCTTGTATCCACCAATGCGGATTTACAGGACAGCACCGCCAAGCTGAAAGCCCTGGACGCTGCTATCCGGGAGAAAAAGGAACTTCAGACACAGGCGCTTGCCTATGCCAAGACCAAGCCTGCCCGTGACGGTCTGAAAGCAGAAAACGGAAAAAGCCCGCAGCGCCTACCGGGAACGGCACGAAAGCGATTTTATCATAGCGGACGCAGCCACCCGTTATTTTCGGGCGCATGGCGTTTCCAAGCTGCCAAGCCATAAAGCCCTGCAAGCGGAAATCGAGCAGCTTACCGCCGAAAAGAACGCCCATTACAACGAATACCGGGAGAAAAAAGCCCGTGTCAAGGAGCTGCATACCGTGAAAAGCAATCTTTCTCAAATCCTGCAAGGCGAGAAAGACAGAGAGAAAAAGCACGAACATGAGCGTTAAAAACCGCCCCGAAACGATACCAAAACGGGGATATGCCCTGCACCCTATCCGCAATACTGCCCACCTTTGAAACGGGGCGCACAGCGCAGGAAATCCCCGAAAATGACACCGAGAAACTACATTTTTACCGACCTATCCGCTTATACCAGCGGAAACGGCAGAAAGGAGCGAGAAATGCCACGCATGAGCAAAAAGCGGCGGTTGGAATGGAGCTTTTTCCTCAACCACCGAAACCGTATTACCTACAATGACCTTTGCCGGGGCTGCACACACGGCTGCAAGCAGAGCTTCCGGGCGATTATCGTCCTCTGCCCCCGGTATTTCTCTAAGAGATGGAAACACAGGGAGGACACCGCCAATGGCAGATAACCGCAAATATTACTACCTTAAACTGAAAGAAAACTTCTTTGACAGCGACTCCATTGTGCTGTTGGAGGACATGAAAGACGGGATTTTGTATTCCAATATTCTCTTAAAGCTGTACTTAAAATCGCTGAAAAATGGCGGCAGATTGCAGCTTGACGAGCATATCCCCTATACCGCCCAGATGATAGCCACGCTGACCCGTCACCAAATCGGGACGGTGGAACGGGCATTATCCATCTTCCAGCAGTTAGGGCTTGTGGAGCAGCTTGACTGCGGGATGCTTTATATGACCGACATCGAGCTGATGATCGGTCAATCCTCTACCGAAGCGGAACGGAAACGCGCCGCAAGGCTTGAAAACAAGGCACTTTTGCCGCCGCGGACAAATGGCGGACATTTGTCCGACATTCGTCCACCAGAGATAGAGATAAAGAAAGAGATAGATATAGAGTTAGAAAAAGAGGGAGAGTTAAAGGGACAAGCCCTCGCCCGCAGCTATGGCAGATATGAGAATGTATTTCTGACTGATACGGAGCTTTCCGAACTGCAAGCGGAGCTGCCCGAAAAATGGGCGTACTACATTGAGCGGCTTTCCGGCTATATCGCGTCCACGGGCAAGAAATACAAAAACCACGCCGCCACTATCCGCAGATGGGCGGCAGACGATACCGCAAAGGCTGCCCCGAAACAGGGCATACCCGAATATACCTGCAAGGAGGGCGAGAGCTTATGAGCAATCTGTTTACGGAACGAGTTTTGAATATGGCGGCTGATACCCCGCAGCCGGAGGACTACACGGGCGAGGACGGACTGCTTTACTGCGGCAAGTGTCACACTCCGAAAGAAGCCTACTTCCCGGAAAAGCAAGCCGCCCTGTTTGGGCGTGACCGCCACCCGGCAGAATGTGACTGCCAGAAAGCCCAGCGTTTGGAACGTGAAGCCGCCGAGCAGCGCAGAAAACACCTTGATACCGTGGAGGACTTGAAACGCTGGGGATTTACCAATCCTACCATGCAGGAATGGACTTTTGCCAACGACAATGGGAAATGCCCGCAAATGGAGATTGCACACTTCTATGTGGAGCATTGGGAAACCATGCGAGAGGAAAATATCGGCTATCTGCTATGGGGCAAGGTCGGCACAGGAAAAAGCTATTTTGCCGGGTGTATCGCTAATGCCCTCATGGAGCAGGAAGTCGCTGTCCGCATGACGAACTTCTCTGCGATTTTGAATGACCTGACCGCCAGCTTTGAGGGGCGCAACGAGTATATCGAGCGTCTTTGCCGCTTTCCTCTGCTTATCATTGATGATTTTGGAATGGAACGCGGCACAGAGTACGGTTTAGAACAGGTCTACAATGTGATTGACAGCCGCTACCGCAGCCGCAAGCCCTTAATCGTTACCACCAATCTGACATTGGACAGCCTGCAAAATCCGCTGGACACCGCCCATGCCCGGATTTATGACCGCCTTTTGGAAATGTGCGCCCCTATCCTCTTTACGGGAGAGAACTTCCGCCGTGAAACGGCGCAAGCCAAGCTGAACAGACTAAAGAATTGATGAAATGAAAGGAGTTGCCTATGGCAGAGAACAAGCAGAACACCACCCCGGAACGCCGCCCGGACTGCGTGACAGAGATCCGCATGGGCAACACCGTCCTTGTCGTTTCCGGCTTTTTCAAAAAAAGATACCACCGACACCGCAGCCGATAAGATGATGAAAGTGCTGGAGGCGGAAGCCGCCGCAGGACACAAAGCCCAGCTTTCGCCCTAACGCTACAAGCCGCACAGAAAAATCGTCATTTTACCGGGCGGTAAAGAAGCAGAAGCCGCTATACAGACAGCCGCCCCATGTGGTATAATCGAAATGCGGAATAGTGGGGCTGGCTGTCGGAAACGGAGGATTTTATGTTAAGACAGACCACCCAGAAAATCACTGCCCTTTATCCAAGACTATCCCATGAGGACGAGCTGCAAGGCGAAAGCAATTCCATTTCCAACCAGAAGCGTATCCTTGAAACCTACGCAAAGCAGAACGGCTTTTCCAATCTGCGCTGGTACACGGACGATGGCTATTCTGGTGCGAACTTCCAAAGACCGGGCTTTCAATCCATGCTTGCGGATATTGAAGCCGGGAAAGTGGCTACTGTTATCGTAAAGGATATGTCACGGTTAGGGCGAAACTACCTGCAGGTGGGAATGTATACCGAGATGATTTTCCCACAAAAAGGCGTCCGCTTTATCGCTATTAATGATGGAGTGGACAGCGCAATGGGCGACAACGATTTTACCCCGCTGCGTAATCTTTTCAACGAATGGATGGTGAGAGATACGAGCAAAAAAATCAAGGCAGTTAAAAAGGTCAAAAGGCATGAGCGGTAAGCCTGTTACCAGCAAGCCCGTGTACGGCTACCTCATGGACGAGGACGAAAATTTCATCATTGACGAGGAAGCCGCCCCGGTAGTCAAGCAGATTTACCAGCTTTGCCTTGCCGGGAACGGTCCGACCAAGATAGCCCGTATGCTGACCGAGCAGGAAATCCCCACGCCGGGAACGCTGGAATACCAGCGCACAGGCAGCATACGCCGCTACCACCCCGGCTATGAATGTAAGTGGGCGACCAATACTGTTGTTCATCTTCTGGAAAACCGGGAGTACACAGGCTGTCTTGTGAACTTCAAGACGGAAAAACCGTCCTACAAGATGAAGCACAGCATAGACAATCCCATTGAGAAACAGGCGATTTTCGAGAACCACCATGAGCCAATCATCGACTTGCAGACATGGGAACGGGTGCAGGAGTTACGCAAGCAGCGCAAACGCCCCACCGCTACGATGATGTGGGCTTGTTCTCCGGCTTGCTGTTCTGCGCCGACTGCGGTCATGTGATGTACCAGCAGCGGTATCAGACCGACAAGAGAAAGCAGGATTGCTACATCTGCGGCAGCTATAAGAAGCGCACCGCCGACTGTACGGCGCACTTCATCCGAACCGACCTTTTGACGGCGGGTGTGCTGGACAATCTGCGGAAAGTGACCGCCTATGCACAGAAGCATGAAGCCCGGTTCGTGAAGCTGCTTATCCAGCAGAATGAAATGGGCGGCAAGCGGAAACAGGCGGCAGCCACGAAGCAGCTTGAACAGGTGCAGAGCCGCATTGCAGAACTTTCCCGCTATATCAAACGTCTGTATGAGGACAATGTAAACGGGAAAATCAATGACGAGCGTTTTATGGAAATGTCCGCAGACTACGAAGCCGAGCAGCGGGAACTGAAGGAGAAAGCCGCCGCATTGCAGGGCGAACTGGACAAGGCACAGGAAGCCACGGTAAACGCTGAAAAGTTTATGAACGTTGTCCGCAAGTACCTTTCTATCGAGGAACTGACACACACCCTCTTGCGTGAAATGGTGGAGAAAATCGTTGTCTATGAATGTGAGTATGACGAGAACGAAGTACGCCACCAGCGCATTGATATTTATTATAGCTTTGTCGGCAAGATTGACTTGCCCGAAGAATAAGCCCGACCTATCCGACACCCTGCGCAAGTGCCGGATAGGAACGGCAAAATTTTTTACACTTCTATTACTTCTTTATCACACATAAGCAAAGTCCCAAGGCATCAAGCAGTTCATGGCTAATTAAAGGGAACAAAAAGAAAGGAAAAACCAATCCAGACGGTATCAGCGACAGGCTACAAGATTAAATTGTGATTTCACAAGATTGGTGCTATAATAAGAGAAAAGTTCCTGCCGGGGCAGCCACCCCGGTGGTATGGATAGAAAGGCAGGAAAACAATATGCACATCAGCTATAAACCACTCTGGCATACACTGTTAGAGCGTGATATGAGAAAAGAAGATTTAAGGCTTGCCGCCGGTATGACAACGAATATGATTGCCAACATGAGCAAAGAGGGAAAGCACATCAGCATGGACACATTAGCCCGTATCTGCGAAACGCTGAACTGTGAGATTACCGATGTGATTGAGTTAGTACCAGACGAGCCTGCTTCCACAGGAGGTAAGGAACATGAGCGAATTGAAACCAAGAATAACAGAAAACGGAATTGATTATATCCTTGTTGGGGATTACTACATCCCGGATTTGAAGCTACCGGAGGAACACCGCCCCATTGGAAAGTATGGACGGCTACACCGGGAATATTTAAGAGAAGTCCACCCAGCCCGATTGAACACATTGACACTGACCGGAGAGTTGTGGACATATCTTGCAGACCTGAATGAACAGGCACAGGAACGGTTAGACACCATCATAGAGCAGATGAAAACTGCCGAGGGTGTGACCGAGGAATTAAAGCGTACCTGTCAAATGGAATGGGTGCAGCGTTGCAATAACATCCACAACCGGGCAGAAGAAATTGTTTTGCATGAGATGATTTATTCATAACGGTATGGATAGAGTGATTTTTTATTCAATCGAAAGTTAGTGAGGTGTTGAATCATGAATGAAAGAGAAAAAAATTATTCAATTGTGGTTTGAAATGTGGCTTACAAAAACAGGATTTAGGTATTGATAATATTTTTACGGAAGATGTAATTTATACTGAAAGTTGGAGTCCTCAATATAATAATCGTCAAATCGTAAAACACTGGTTTCAGGAATGGAATACCCGTGGCAAAGTCGTTGTTTGGGAAATTAAACAATTCTTCCACAAGGAAAATACTACGATTGTAGAATGGTATTTCAAAAAAATGAAATGAACAATGGGAATGTAGAGGAATTTGATGGGATTTCTCTGGTTGAATGGACAAAGGATGATAAAATAAAGTCATTGAAAGAGTTTAGGGTTGTAATTTGAATAATTATAATCCTTATGAGCATAGCGACCAACCCGAATTTAGGGAAGAAAGACCAAGTTGGTTTTAATATTAGGAATGAATAGTTTATTTGAGGTGGTATGGAATGGTTAAAGTGATAAAGAAAAAGTTTTGTCGTCATTGGAAAAGAAGGGTTCAACATTAGACGGCGAAGGATTTATTCAGAAATTGTGGGATGATGCAAATAGTCATTTTGGTGAAGTTGCCCATCTGGCAAAAGAAAGACGCAAACGGTGGCATTGTGGGAATATGGGGGGCTATGTCTGATATTTCTCGCTCATTTAAACCGTGGGAAGATGGCTTTAGCAAAGGCTTGTATCTGGCAGGAGTGGAATGTGTTGATAATGCAGAAGCACCTGATGGATGGACAAAATGGATAATACCAGATTATGAGTATATAGTTGTTGAAAACCATAAGGGAGTGTTTGAAGAAACCATTGGACAAATGAATGAGGATGGTATTTCTCTGGTGTCGGAGCAGTTCATGATTATACCGACCCGGCAACAGGAAAGGGCTATCTGTACTTCCCGATAAGAGAAGTTTAATAAATCAGAATTGAGGTGAAGTCATGGCGTCCAGTAAAGAATATTTAGAATTTATTTTAGGACAGTTATCCGAGTTAGAAGAAATTACTTATCGAGCTATGATGGGAGAGTTTATCATTTATTATCGTGGCAAGATAGTAGGCGGTATTTATGATGATAGATTGCTTGTTAAACCAGTGAAAGCAGCAATTAGTTATATGCCGACAGCTCCGTATGAATTACCCTATGAGGGAGCAAAACAGATGTTGTTGGTAGATGAAGTTGATAATAAGAATTTTTTAGCAGGCTTGTTTAATGCTATGTATGAGGAATTACCAGCCCAAAACCGAAAAAGAAGAAATAAGTAAATTAGAAGTTGAGGAAAAGAAAGAATGGAAGATAAAAAGATATTGCTTGATAATATTGATAAAATTCATACAACCGAAATGGGAATTGATAGAATTAAAAGAAACCTAAAAAAATAGATACAGCAGATGTTGTTGAGTATTGCAAAAAAAATAAGGTGTTAGATAAAAAATTGCAATATATACAAACAGGGTAAAAAATTGGTATTGCGAAGTTGAAAATATCAAAATTACTATCAATTCATATAGTTATACAATTATCACAGCACATATTGTTAAGTAAAATCGGACTTTGGAGTGAAATTATGGACTATATAATACGAGAAATGAGAAGTGAAGAATACTGTTTATTAAGTGATTTTTTGTACGAAGCGATTTATATTCCAGAAGGAATTGAACCGCCACCTAAATCAGTAATAGAATGTCCAGAATTACAAGAATATATTGTTGAGTTTGGAAATCGAAAACACGATAAAGCCTTAGTCGCAGAAATGCAGGGAAATGTGATAGGAGCTATTTGGGTAAGAATTATGAATGATTATGGACACATTGATAATGATACTCCATCGCTTGCTAATGTCTGTCTACAAAAAAAAATACAGAGGATTAGGCATTGGGACTTCATTATTGAAACAACTATTACAGGTAGAAAGATTGGCTGGATATTCAAAAAATATCCTTATCCGTTCAGAAAAGTAATTATGCAGTCAAGATGTACGAGAAAGTGGGATTTACTGTTGCTGATGAAAATAATGAGGAATATATTATGATTGTAAATCTATAACCGAAAGCTACAGTTTAGCGAACTAAACTTTCAACTGAATAACCACAGCACAAATCGCTGCTACATGGAAACCAACAAACCATGCAACAGCGGTTTTTCTTTACCGTTTTTTCCTCTGGCTGATAGGTGTTCCCGTTTTCTTTGATTTTTTGAGAATCCGAATGAGCCAGCGAAATTCTTCGTCTGACAGATTTTTATAGTTGATGCCGAGCTGCTTGCAGTAAAGGACAACCAGCTTTTCATCCCGACTGCCCTTGAAATTTTCGACTGCTTCCAGATTTTCTTTCAGTTCATCGGCAACGGTGGTCTGGGGCGCACTCTCACTGTCCTTTTTGTGAGCTTCCCGAATATCCCGGATAATGAGATTGAGGTCATCCAGAACCATGTGGCTGAAATATTCATCATCGCTGATATGGGCGGCTTGCAGCACTTTCAAATGTGGGTCATCTTCGCCGGGGCGATACCGTTCAATGATTTCATGCCGGACGGTATCGACAAGTGCATTGAGGTTTTGAATCTGCATGGTGGCAATCCCGTCCACATAAATCTCAATATCTGCAAGAAACTTGATAAAATCTTTATGTGTGGCAAGCTCACAGAGCAGACGGTTGTTAATCCGACCGCCTTTCAGAAGTGCCACCATCTCATCATTCAAATGCAGCTCTGTTAGTGGCGTGTTGATCTGCTCCCCTGTTCTCTGTCCGGCACAGCAGATAATCAACGGAAACCCCATAGAAGTCTGCCAGTGTGATAAGGTTGCCATGATTGATTTCCTTATAATCCTCTTTCTCATAACTTCCAAGAGCTGATTTGGAAATACCCGTCAACTCTGATAATTCTTCCAGATTTAAGCCTTTGTCCTTGCGGAGTTCCCAAAGGCGTTCCTGTATGCTTGTCGCTCCTTTCATGGGCACACGCTCCTTTCCGGCGGTTTCATTGCTGCCGCTTAACTGGATTATATCATACTTTCCGCAATCGTGGAAATTTCTGCTTTTTACCCCTAATTCCTACTTTGTGGACATACGGCACAGGGCACAAAAATGTTCTATGATACAGGTAGTTCATCGATGGATTATTCCAATCGAATGACCAGCCTGTGTGGGATATGCTTCCCCGGCGATGTAGTGCCATGACTTTTGGCAGGGATGTGGAGGAACCCTGACCGAAACGAGCGTACCAAAGGGAGCGATACGCCGCTGTGAGATTCAGGGGAGGAACGACACCGGGGAGAACTGGCGAACTGATACCGAAATGATACCGAAACACGACAATCTGATAGGGGGATAGTCTTACCCTATCGCTGATACTTCGGGAGATTTTAAGCGGCTCTATGGCGTAATTTTGCCGAAAATCGCCCCTGAAACCATACACTGAAAACGGGAGGAAGCGCAATATGCCGAGAATGAGCAAAAAGAGGAAGCATGAGCTTTCCTTTTACCTCAATGACTGGGGGCGTGTCACTTACAACGAATTATGCCGGAAATGCCAGCATGGGTGCAAGCAGAGCTTCCGGGCGGTTGTGATTGACTGCCCCCGTTATTTATCCAAACGAGCAAAGAAAAAGGAGGAACACACCGAATGAATTTTGAATTTATGACGATAGACACGCCCTTGCCGCCCTGTATGCCATTTCCCAGAGCGTTGACAGGATTTCCAGTCAGCAGCACCGCAAAGGTCATGTACTGCCGGATGTTGGACGCTATGCTTTCCAAAGGGCAGGAGGACGAGAACGGGATTCTGTTTGTCTGCTTCCCTATCACAGCCATTGCCGCAGTCCTGTCCCGCAGCCCCATGACGGTCAAGCGTTCTCTGAATGAACTGGAAACCGCCGGACTTATCATGCGGGTGCGTCAGGGCGTGGGAGAACCGAACAGGATTTATGTGCTGATACCGGGAAAGGAGGGCGCTGCCCTTGCCTGATACCTCAAAGCTGGGAAAGCTCAACCGGGAGCTGGAGAAAAGCGAAAAGAAACTGCGGAAAGCCATCAATGATGAAAAGGCATTGCAGCACCAGTTGAAGCAGCTTACCCGAAAGGAACGGACACACCGGCTCTGTACTCGTGGCGGTATGCTGGAAAGTTTTCTGCAAGAGCCGGAACGCCTGACAGATGATGATGTCATGCTGTTATTGAAACTCATTTTTAACAGACAGGACACGCAGGAACTATTGAAAAAACTTCTGGAACGGGAGAAGCCGGAAACCCCTTAGTTTACTAAGGGCGCAATTATACACCACCCAGAGGTTGGTGCATTGCGTTCTCCGAAGGCTCCTCGCCGGGGGGCTGTGATTTTCCGCAGTCATGGTCTGCTCCAAATCAAACAGGGGACGCTACGCTTCCCCTGCGCTGGCTGCCGCCAGCTACCCTTTTGTGGACTTGCCATCTGGGGACACCTTGCGTTGCAAGCTGTTCCCAGCCGACAAGTAAAATATGGCTTGACTTAAAATTTTTATTCAGTTACCCTTAGATAAGAGTTACCGGTAGCTCTTTATCTAATCAATAAGGAGCGTGTAAAAATGTATCATGCACATTTTAGGGGAACACACTACGAAGCTGGTTTTCGGTGGGGTTCCTTACTGTTAAAACACAAAAATATAATTTTAGAGAACATACCATTTGAAATCACGCAGGAACGGATTGACTATGCTTTGTCCTGCCTTCCGATTTATGAAAAGTATTACCATGAGATTGTAGAAGAAATTCAAGGTCTGGCAGATGGACAACAATGTGATGTCCGTATTTTGCAAGCTGTATTATTTAGGATAATAAGCGAGAATCCTCGGTTATTCAATTGCCGAGATGAAAGCGTCTGAAGTGCAAGAAAAATCGAAAATCCGTTCGATTTTTCTTGCGCTTCTTTCCATATAATAGTATACTATGTGTATGAAAGAGAATTTAATACATTCGAGAACTTGTGTATATAATATTAATTACCATGTGGTGTGGTCTGTGAAATATCGCAGGAAAATTTTATCAGCAGAGATTGAGATTTATCTGAAAGAACTGGTTCAGAAGATAGCATCCGATAAAGGTTTTACGGTTCATCTTTTGAAGTTGGTGAAGGTGATCATATCCATTGCTTTGTGTCTGCACCGCCGAAACTGTCAGTGACAGATATTGTAAAGTATTTAAAAGGAATTACCGGAAGAAAACTCTTTGAAAAATATCCGGCGATCCGCCAGAAACTTTGGAAAGGTCAGCTTTGGAATCACTCATATTATGTAGAAACAATCGGTTCGGTGTCGGAAGAAAATATCCGACGCTATATCGAGCATCAGAGCAAATCTTACTAGAAGGAGGGAAAATGTGCTGTTAACACATGAAACAACCATTGTATTAAATAAAAATGATGCAAATATTGTAGGACACATGTGTTATGCGGCTTACAAGCTTTGGAATGTTTGCAATTATGAAAGAAACAACTACAAAAATCTGGGATTGGAGAAATATCCTGACTGGTATGATCAGAAGTCCAAGCATAAAGATGATCTGTGGTTCAAATCACTTCCGTCACAGACTGCACAGGAAATCTGCAAGCTTTTGGACAAGTCATGGAAATCTTTTTACCGGTTAAAAGAAAGTGGAGGTATCGAGAATCCGGGAACACCAAGATATAAGAAAGATAAAATGCCGATTACGTATATGCAAAATGGTATTCAACATGAAAACGGATCTTATAATGTAAGACTTTCTTTATCAAAAACGCTGAAGGAATATATGGCTCATACCTATGATATTCGTGCTGCATACCTTTATTTGAAAAATCCTGTTTTTTTCCAAACATGGATGTCATAAAACAGATAAAAAAAATATATCCTCCGGCAAATGACGGAACCAGCAGGATCCTTGTTATTTATGAGGTGGAAGATGTTTTGCCAGAAGAGGACAATGGACATTATCTGTCGATTGATCTGGGCTTGCATAATCTTATGACTTGTTATGATAATGTAGGGAAAACTTTTATTATTGGAAGGGAATATCTTTCTCTTTCTTATTTTTATAACAAGGAAATCGCGAGAGTCCAGTCACAATGGGGCCGGATCCAGGCTGCAAGGGAAATGGAGGATCTGAAAACATCTAAGCATCTGCAGAAACTCTATCGAAAGAAAAATGACTGTATCAAAGATTATATTCATAAGATGACACGATATATCACGAACTATTGTGTAAAGAATGATATTCATACGGTTGTAATTGGAGATATAAAGGGGATTCGTAAAGAGAGAAACCTGGGGAGAAAAACCAACCAGAAGCTTCACAGTTTGCCATATGCCCGTATCTATATGCAGTTAAAATATAAGCTTAAAATGAAAGGGATTTGCCTGATAAGACAGGAAGAAAGCTATTCCAGTCAATGTCCGCCGCAGTCAGAAGAAGTATCACACATTTATGCAGAGAAAAGAAATCGAAAAAAGCGTGGCATCTACATTGTAGATACCGTGATCTACAATGCAGATGCAGTAGGAGCTTATAACATTTTTGAGAAAGTATCATGCCGTATCCGGCAAAGAAATTGATATGCCCGTAACCGGGCTGAGCAGTACAAAAACAATAAAAGTAGCTGTGTAACCCATCTGGGTAGCAGTACGGGTGTCATGGACGCACCTCTGAAGCTACGGAGCTATGTTTCGTAATCAGATGCTCGGTAATTCAATTGCCGATGTAGTTCACCGGATTAAAAGAATAAGACTTGAAAAGCGCTTTGGCTCAGTATCTAGCGCTGCAAAGTTGGGCAGCTTTTGTGGCTTGTATTGAGGTACTTCGAAAATTGACATAATGACGCCTCTGATATATACTGTAGATGTAAGATATAGTTTACAGTTATTGTTGGAAGGAAGGAGGTCGGTGTATATGTCAGATATGCATTTACGGCTGCATTTATCGCGGTTCAGGTATTTAAGACCATCATTATGTTTAAGAAGGATAAGGACTACCAAGCAGTGGCTATGATGAGCGGCAGGAGCTGATCCGCGGGAGGGAGGGCATTTCGCTACGGCTTTTTGACATTGGCCGCACTGCTTGCGGCAACGGCGCTGTGGGAGGAGTGCGTGGGGTGCACTGCCGATCGAGTTTTCACTCATGATGATGGCTCTTTCATGGTGGGATGTCTGCGGTCATCCCTTCATGATATCTGGCAGGATGCGTACTGGGGTATCTTCGGCAGACGTCGGCTCGAACGCCGCGATTGTGCTCATGGTGGCGGTGATGGCGTGAGCGCAGTACCTGCTCGGGGACATGCCAATGCTGGCGACGTGCATCGTCGATGGCGTGTCCTCACCGATGGCGACCATTCGCTGATCATTACGTATTGCTATGGAGAATACCGTGTTCCTCAAACGGTTGGAGAAAGTATCTTTTAAAAACAAATTGAGATAATGAAAGTTGAAAAAGAATTGGAAATGCTAAAGTATATCGCAGTACATATAATTCTCTTTTTCGCTTTTTGTGGTAACTTGAATATATCTTTTGCAGTATTGATTCGGCTTTTGGTTAAGAAGGTATGAGACTTTTTTGAGAAGTCGAGAGAATTCTAGCAATACTATAGGTATTCGATTTCGAGAATTACGGGCTTTGTATAACAAGGCGATAGAAGACAATCTTGTGCATGAGAAGAATTATCCTTTTAAACGTTTTAAGGTCGCACGATTTAGCAAAAAAACGTCCAAACGAGCAATAAAGAAAGAAGATATAAAAAGGATAATGAATGTGGACTTACGGTTAATTACTAAATATCACAGTCCATTACTTTATTTGAGTAAAGATTTGTTTTTGTTTAGTTATTTGGGATGTGGAATTAATTTAATTGATATTGCATATTTGAGATACGAAAATATAACAGAGAATCGTTTACGTTTCAACCGTCATAAGACAGGACAGCCTATTAACTTTGCACTACAAGGACGACTGCGAGAAATTATTTTGAAATATACTAAAGAAGGTTGCAGTCCTAAGGATTTTATTTTTTCCTATTCTTGATAGAAGAATCCATAAAACACAGCAACAACAAGATGATAGAATAATAAAAGTAACTAAGGGCATTAATAGGAATCTTAAAAAGATTGGTCAATTTCTGAATCTTTCTATTCCTATAACAACCTACGTGGCAAGACATTCTTTTGCGACAGTATTAAAACGCTCTGGAGTGAATATTTCGATTATTAGTGAAGCATTAGGACATACAAATTTGTCAACGACACAATATTATTTGGATAGCTTTGAAAATGAGCAGATAGATGAAGCAATGAAGAATCTTCTTTGAAATAAAATGTCGCTTTTGCTTTTATGGTGAAGCGACATTTTTTATTTTTGTGACAAAGTTTGAAAATATGGAATATCAGATAATACCAATCAATACAATAAAACGAATCGAATCATGGTTGAATAGTGAAGTGGGATTCAGCCGTTCAATGTTTCATAATGAACTGGACTATATATCTGATGTATATCTTTTGGGTAATAAGTTCCCAATGGAAATACAGGATTTGTACTTGTCAATAAAGAAGGAAGAGCAGGAGATTCCCTATCCTAATTGCGGGACAGATGAGGACAAATATGAATTTAGCATGACTGTGGGGAAAGAATTTAGTCCTTGAAAGTGGTAATTTTAAAGCCGAGTATATTGAAACATTGTGGAATACATACAATAAAAGATGAAGACGAAGCTTATGAACAACAAGACCAAGATGTATTTTACGCTATTCTTCTTATTGTAAGTATCTACTATAAATACACACACAGACCAATGGCTATTTTGATTTTGAGGATTATATTGCTGACCCAACGCAACTCAAAGTATAGTTATTCTGTCAGACCGGATATGCTACGTCTTTACAAGATGTTTCATGAGAAGAAAAAGACCAAGAGTAATATTGTCACGATTGAATATAACAAACAGAAAATAGAACTTACGAATGATGATAGTTGGTTTCTCAATATGATAACCCCATATCTTGATAAATATTTAGGAGTTTCAACTTTGGAAGAAGTGGAAACGGAATTGGATAAAGATTATCCCAGTATAGGTAAAAAAGAGGGAGAAACGCGAAAATGCGATACTTGATACGATAACTCTTAGTATATATAACCTACTACGCCACTCATCATTTGCAGCCAAAGGTAAAAGGATTAACAGATAACGAGGGAAATTTCATTCTTGTTACTGAAATATCTGAAAACTGATTGATGAGGACAGTCCAAAAAATGACATATTGAATTTGATGGCTACAATCAGAACTTACAAAAATATGAAGTTCGTCCAAATTGGTGGAAAATTCCTTTATGTAAAAAACATCTCCCCAACAATCTGGTTGAAAGCATTTAAAATCATATTGGTAAAACATATAAAGATAAAAATGATAGCCTTTATTTAATTTGACAGAAAACTGAAACCTAAAGCACAATGGAG
>VOFK01003288.1_pt1 | contig 16545 bp, 12 predicted proteins | sample 5384121 | NCBI WGS metagenome assembly VOFK01 (sample SAMN12384730, study PRJNA508395) | human gut metagenome | isolation source: healthy gut J | host: Homo sapiens
GCTCTCCATTTTATTGTGGTGCTGGCAGGAGTGCGCTTTGCCTCTCCCACTTACTTGCCTGCTGAGGCTTCAAAGAAGCCCAGCCACTCGGAGCCTGGCGGGAGGTGGATCTGGCACATGGGCACAACGCCCAGGTGCTGCGGAACACATTGGCCCCGGGGACAGAGCTGATGGCGGTGGCCAAAAGGCGGAGGCCTACGGTCACGGTCACGGGGCAGACCGCCCGCACCTACAGCGAGCGGGCGTCCGCCTTTGCCGTGGCCTGCCTGGCCGAGGGGATTGCTCTGCGAAAGGCGGGCATCCGGGGACGATCTTGATCTTAGGTTATACCTCCCCGGAGGAAGCTCCGCTCTTGACACGATGGCATCTGACCCAGACGGTGGCGGATATTGACCACGGGCGGGCCTTTGGCAGCCAGGGCGGCATGTCCATGTCCATCTGGCCCTGGACACGGGGATGCACCGGCTGGGCATCTTGGCGGAAAAACCGGAAGGAGATCCCTGGAGGCATTCCGGCTTCCAAACCTGGTAGTGGATGGTGTCTTTTTCTCATCTATATGTCTCGGACAGCCTGGAAGCCGAAGATGTTGCCTACACCCAGGAGCAGCTGGCCTTGTTCTATGATACGGTGGCCTGGCTCCGAACTGCCGGATATGATCCCGGCAAAGTTCATATCCAGTCCAGCTATGGACTTTGGAACCTCCCAGCTCAGCCCTGTGACTATGTCCGGGCTGGAATCGCACCCTCTATGGAGTTCGAAGCGATGATGCGCCTGTTCAGCGAAGCCTTGACCTGCGGCCGGTTCTGTCTCTCCGGGCCAGAGTGGCCAGTATCCGCACTGTGCAAGCCGGAGAGAGCGCCGGGTACGGGCGGGTCTTTCAGGCAGAGCAAGAAGCCAAACTGGCGGTGGTCACCATCGGCTACGCGGACGGTCTGCCCCGGGATCTGCCTCAGCGGGGCGGCCAGGTGCTGATTCAGGGCCGGCGTTGTCCTATGGTGGGGCGGATGTGCATGGACCAGTTGCTGGTGGACGTCAGCGATCTTTCGGAGGTCGCTCCTGACGATACAGTGACTATTATCGGCCGGGATGGCGGTCAGGTGATTCGGGCAGAGGAACTGGCTGCATGCTGTGGGACGATTACCAACGAACTGCTCTCCCGGTTAGGCATGCGGTTACCCATTGTTTCTGGTTAAAGAGCGGTAGGGAATTTTACAAAGATTCCGGTTCGGATTTCAACATGAATATACCTTTAACAGGAATAGCCACCAACCACGATGAAATGGTTGATGGCTATTCCCGTTTGGTCGACACCAAGAGATTCTCTCAATCGGTTTAATCTGGTGTTTTCAAGATGTCCTTATGAGGAGTCGCCCTTGCGGCTCTCTCTTTTCTTATGTTGTGTGGTGATTAGCCAACGAAGTTGACCTTAACATTGCTCAGCTCGGCTTTCTCGGGGTTCGACATCTCGGAGTTGTTGTCAACGGTGATCTCGCCGTTAACGATCTTGGCGAGCTCGGCCTGATACTGCTCTACGGTGAAGTTCTTGAGGCTCCAGGTAGCGGTGGGCAGGCCAACAGCGTTTTCCTTAGCGCTCAGGGTGGTGGACTTGCCGGCGATGTCAGCAAAGCTGCCCTCGAACACATAAGCCAAGCCCCACTGTACGCCATCGGAAAGGCCCTTCATGGCGGAGGTGATGATGGTCTCGGAGAGGGGGGATTGGTCGGTATCAACGCCTACCATGTAAGCATCGTTTTCGGCAGCAGCCTGAGCAACGGACTGATACATATTACCGCCGCAGCAGAAGATGACCTCGGTGCCATTGTTGTACCAGCCATTAACGAGAGCCTGCAGCTCGGAAGAGGGGGAGTAGGAGTTACCATACTGCCAGGTGTAGTTCAGCTCAACGGTCTTGCCCATCTCAGCGGCAGCAGCATTGGCGCCCTGAGCGAAGCCGTAACCATAGCGAACGCAAGCGGGGTTGGTGCCGCCGCCGCCGCCGGTGAAGCCGAGCTTTTCAAAGCCTTCCTTAACAACAGCGTAACCGGCCAGGTAGCCGCACTGCTCCTCGGCAAAGACGATACCGGCAACATTAGCGCCGACAGAACCGCCATCAACAAAGAAGAAGGCAACATCGGGATACTCGGCAGCGATCTTGGTGAGAGCAGCCTCCTGCAGGAAGCCGGCGGTAACAACAGCCTTGGCACCGTTGTCGCAGGCAGCCTTCATGGCGTCATAGCGGTCGTCATCGGTGGCCTTATCGCCATTGGCGGGCATGTAGTACTTGTAGCTGAGGTTGTGGTTGGCAGCATACAGCTTAACGCCATCGAAGGTGCCCTGGTTGAAGGAACCATCCTTCAGCTGGCCAACATCGGTGACGAAGCCGATCTCATACTTGCCGTCCTCGGTGGTCATCTCATCGGCGATCTCATCGGCGTTGGTGATGACAGCGGGGGTGGGATCGGGGGTGGGATCAGGATCGGGGGTGGGAGCGGGCTTCTCGCCGCAGGCTACCATGGCAAGTACCATGACCAGAGCGAGAGCGATTGCAAGAATCTTTTTCATCTTTTTCTCCTCCAGAAAATTTTGTTTTTGCCGCGCCGCCGGTGTGGCGGCACGAAAGCAACTATATTATAGCAACCAACCGGGACGGGCGCAACCTTATTTTAGCCTTTTTGTGGAATTCGCAAGAAAGCAACGCGGAAATTTGGCGGATTTGTTTTGCGATTCTGTGAATAGGAGGAATGGTTACTGGAATGGGAGCTGCTTTTCAAATAAGAAAAGGAGAAAAAGAGTTTTTAGGCCAAATTGGTAGTCGCCTGTCGGCGGGGCGGGGCCTTTTGCAAGGCCGGGCTTGTACGCCTCGCCGGCGGGGGCAAATTTGCAGTCGCCTGTCGGCGTCGCGTAGTTTTATAAAAAGTATTCATCTGTACGCCTACCCGGCGAGGGGTTACTTTTCTTCATAGAAAAGTAACCAAAAGTCATTTAGGGCTCCGCCCTAAAGACCCGACGCGTCGGTACACCCCGCCCGGAAAGCCAAAGCGACGGCTTCCCGGAGCGGGATTAGACGACGCTTATAAGGTGTCGCGGACGCATTTTATGTAAAGTCAGTTATACCCGTAAAGTATCTGCTAGCTATTCCCTTTAGTCCCCCTCCTTTGAGGAGGGGACAGGGGTGGTGGTTCGCCCTTCCGCGCTCCAGCGGGGGGGGCTAAAAATGCGCCGCAGGCACCTTGAGAGCGTATCTGCGGTGCTGTACGGACGATGCTTCGGATCGTTCGTATTCAGCCGCAGCTTAGCGGCAAAGAGGTTTGCAAAGGGGAAAGCTCGGTTCCCCTTTGCCCTGTTTTGCTTCCTTTTGCAGGAGCAAAAGGAAGGCCCCCGCGGCGAGCGGTGCTAACTAAGCCGTTGCAAAAGGCTGCGCCTCGCCGCCAGGCGACCACAAACTATCCCCACGCCGGAGGCGGAGAAGGGGAACAGAGGGGCGGATATGGGAGAAAAAGGTGGTAAATTGAACAAAAAGGCGTGTTGCATTTCTATGCTGGGGGGCAGGGTCCGCCTTGCAATTTGCCCGGAGAGACTATATAATTATAATGTTGTAATATGCAATGCGCACAAGGAGGCACAGACCAGACCAAACAAACAGGAAGGGGGGATGGAGCATGGAACAAAACCACAACAATGATTACATTATTGAAATGCTTCACATCACCAAGGAGTTCCCCGGCATTAAGGCAAATGACGATATTACCCTGCAGCTGCGGCGCGGGGAGATCCACGCGCTGCTGGGCGAAAACGGTGCGGGCAAAAGTACGCTGATGAGCGTGCTCTTTGGCCTGTACCAGCCGGAAAAAGGAGAGATCCGCAAAAACGGCGTGCCGGTAAAGATCAATGACCCCAATGACGCCACGGCACTGGGCATCGGCATGGTGCACCAGCACTTCAAGCTCATTGATGTTTTTACCGTGCTGGATAACATCATTCTGGGGGCGGAGGACACCAAGCTGGGCTTTCTGCAGAAGAAAAAAGCCCGGCAGAAGGTGAAGGAGCTTTCGGAAAAATACGGCCTGGCCATTGACATGGACGCCAAGGTGGAGGATATCACCGTCGGGATGCAGCAGCGGGTGGAGATCCTGAAGATGCTGTACCGCGATAATGAGATCCTTATCTTTGATGAGCCGACCGCCGTATTGACCCCGCAGGAGATCGATGAGCTGATGGAGATCATGCGCAACCTGGCCAAGGAGGGCAAGAGCATCCTCTTTATCAGTCATAAACTCAATGAGATCATGGCGGTGGCGGACCGCTGCACCGTACTGCGCAAAGGGCAAATATGTCGGCACCATCGATACGGCCAAGACCAACAAGCAGGAGCTGAGCAATATGATGGTGGGCCGCCCGGTCCAGCTGGAGGTGCAGAAATCCCCGGCGAAGCCCGGCGAGGCGGTGCTGGAGGTAGAGCACTTTTCCGTGCCCAGCAAGCTGCACAAGAAGGACGCCGTGCACGATGTGACCTTTACCGCGCGCAGCGGGGAGATCTTGTGTATCGCGGGCATTGATGGCAACGGCCAGACCGAGCTGGTATACGGCCTGACCGGCCTGGAGAAGCCCAGCGGCGGCACCGTGAAGCTGTGCGGGCACGATATTACCCACGCGAAGATAAGAGAGCGCGGCAAGGAGATGTCCCACATCCCGGAGGACCGGCACAAGCATGGCCTGGTGCTGGACTTTACGCTGGAGCAGAATATGGTGCTGCAGCGCTACTACGAGACCAAATTCCAGAATCATGGGTTCATCAAGGCGGACGCGGTGCGTGAGTACGCCGACGGCCTGATCAAGCAATTTGATGTGCGCAGCGGGCAGGGCCCCATTACCGTGGCCCGCAGCATGAGCGGCGGCAACCAGCAGAAGGCGATCGTGGCCCGTGAGCTGGACCGTGATAAGGCGCTGATCGTGGCGGTGCAGCCCACCCGCGGTCTGGATGTCGGCGCGATCGAGTATATCCACAAGCAGCTGGTGGCGGAGCGGGACCGCGGTAAGGCGGTGCTGCTGGTTTCTCTGGAGCTGGACGAGGTGATGAGCCTTTCCGACCGCATCCTGGTGATGTACGAGGGTGAGATCGTGGGCGAGCTGGACCCCGCCAAGACCACCGTGCAGGAGCTGGGCCTGTATATGGCCGGCGCCAAGCGGCAGCATAACACGCAGGAAGGAAAGGGGGAGGGCAGCGATGAGTAATAAAGTAAAATCTCCGCTGATGAAAAAGGCCCCCACCTATTCGCTGCGGGCCTCCATCATCTCCATCCTCATCGGCCTTTTGACCGGTGCGGTGGTCATCCTGATCGTGGGCGCCTTTAACCCGCTGATCTCGCTGAAGGGCGCCTGGGACGGCATCCGGCTGGTGCTCTTTGGCGTGCTGAGCACCGGGCGTGACGCCGCCGGTGCTTTGACCTTCGGCTTCAATCCCACCAATATCGGCAACATGCTGTTCCGGGCTACGCCGCTCATCCTTACCGGTGTTTCGGTGGCGGTGGCCTTTAAGACCGGCCTGTTCAATATCGGCGCGCCGGGCCAGTACCTGGCCGGTACCACAGCTTCCCTGTTCCTGGCGCTTTCCATCCCCAGCAGCAGCGTTCCCGCCTGGCTTATCTGGTTCATCGCCTTCCTGGGCGGTGTGCTGGCCGGCGCCCTGTGGGGCGCCATCCCCGGCCTGCTGAAGGCGACCCTTAATATCAACGAGGTCATCGCCTGCATCATGACCAACTGGATCGCGGCAAGCCTGGTGACCTGGCTCTTTGATATCAGCAACCTGAAGAACATAGTGGAGGGCAACAAGACCGGGTATGTCTACAAGACGACCTACAACGGCGTGGCGACCTCCAAGATGGGGCTGGATAAGCTGTTCCCCGGCAGCCAAGTAAATGGCGGCATCATCATCGCCATCATTATGGCGGTTCTGGTATACATCATGCTGGAAAAGACGACCTTCGGCTATGAGCTGAAGGCCTGCGGTGCCAACCGGCACGCCGCCCGGTATGCCGGCATCCACGATAAGCGCAACATCGTCTGCTCGATGGCCATTGCCGGCGCCATGGCGGGCGCGGCGGGGGCTCTGTACTATCTTTCCGGCAACACCGAATTTTTCTGGACCACCTACCAGTCGCTGCCCAGCGAGGGCTTTGACGGCATTGCCGTGGCGCTGCTGGCGGTCAATAACCCCATCGGGGTCATCTTTACCGGCATATTCATGTCGCTGCTTTCCATCGCGGGTCTGCAGCTGACCAACCTGACGGCCTACAACGAGTACATCACCGATGTGATCATCGCGGTGATTGTGTACCTCTCGGCTTTCTCGCTGGTGATCAAGCTGTGGATCAGCCGCCGGAAGAAGGAGGGCAAGTCCATCCTGCCATGGAAGAAAAAGCAGCCGGAAGGCGCCGGGCTGCTGCCTGACGCGCAGCCGGCGGAGGAGGCGGCGGCAGCCGCCGAGGACGCCGGTGGGGCCGCCGAGCCGGAGGGCGAGGCGGCCGGGACTGCGGAAACCGGAAAGGAGGCCGAGGCGTAATGTCATTTCTCATCAGACAGACATTGATTTATGCCATCCCGTTGATGGTAGTGGCGCTGGCCGGTATCTTTGCGGAGCGCAGCGGTATCATCAACCTGGCATTGGAAGGTATTATGATCTTTGGCGCCTTTATCGGGGTGCTGTTTGTACGGATGATGCAGGCAATGGGCTGGTTTGAGGCGGCAAAGGCCGCCGATAACTGGGTGGCGCTGCAGGGGTATCTGCTGCTGGCCATGCTGGTGGCGGCGATACTGGGCGCGGTGTTCTCGCTGCTATTGGCGTTCGCGGCCATCAACCTAAGGGCAGACCAGACCATTGGCGGTACGGCGCTGAACATGCTGGCGCCCGCGCTGGTGCTGTTCCTGGTGCGTCTCATCGCCAAGCAGAACCAGCTGCTGCTGCTCAAGGGTGACTCTGCCTCCTGGTTCATGATAAAAAAGACGATGCTGGGCTTTGACAGAACCGCGGAGCTGAACTTCTTCCAGGAGACCTTCCTCAATAAGGTGTACCTGAGCAACTATGTATGCGTGCTGGTATTCATCATCCTGGCCATTATTCTGTATAAGACCCGCTTTGGCCTGCGGCTGCGGGCCTGCGGTGAAAACCCCCAGGCGGCGGATTCGCTGGGCATCAATGTAAAGAAGATGCGCTATGCCGGCACCACCATTTCCGGCGCGCTGGCCGGTATGGGCGGCTTTGTATACGCGGTGACCACCGCCAACTGCTCGGCCAACGGCGATGTGGCGGGCTTCGGCTTCCTGGCGCTGGCGGTTATGATCTTTGGTAACTGGAAGCCGCTGAATGTGGCGGGCGGCGCGCTGCTGTTCGGTCTGTTTAAGTGCATCGCGGCGTGCTATTCCACGCTGGATATCAACGGCGACGGCATCTACGCGCTGACGGAGCTGGGCCTGAACGCCAACTTCTACCGGCTGCTGCCGTATGTCATCACGCTGGTCGTGCTGGCCTTTACCTCCAAGAGTTCCCGGGCCCCCAAGGCTGAGGGTATCCCCTACGATAAGGGACAGAGATAAAAAGGCAAAACCAATCGTAAGTAAAGGGCGGCTCCTGCGGGGGCCGCTTCCTTTTGGCCGGGGGATATCATTGACGGGCGGGCGGAAAATTGGTATGCTATTAGAATGATCTCCCGGTATGGCGGCCGCAGAGAAAAGGTATGGCCGCAGACCCGCGAAGGCGCGCAGGCGCGGCGGAGCGGGGGAGGGCCGGCCCCGGCTTTGGCGGGGCGGCCCGACGGAGAGCGGAGCCGTGCCTGCGCGCATCCGGAAGGCCGGGGGAAGAAAGCATTTTGGGCAAGAGAGATAGGAGGTTCCGGAATGGAGCATCTTGATGCAAGACTGGGTACCATAGCGGCTATGGTGCCGCGCTGCCGGGCGGTGGCAGATATCGGCTGCGACCATGGGCTGCTGGTGGCGGCTCTGCTGGAGGGCGGCCGCTGCGATTACGGCATTGCGGCCGATATTAACCCCATGCCGCTGGAGAAGGCCCGGCAGGAGCTGACCCGCCGGGGACTGCTGGCACAGAGCGAGTGCCGCCTGACCAACGGACTGTGCGGCATCGCGCCGGTGGGGGTGGATGTGGTAGTGATCGCCGGGATGGGTGGGGAGCTGATCGCGGATATCCTTTCCCGGTGGGACTACACCGAAAACCCGGCCATTACCTACCTTTTGCAGCCCATGACCCGGCCGGTACACCTGCGGCGGTGGCTGTATACCCATCGCTTTACCCTGCGGGAGGAGCGCTGCTGCCGGGCGAACGGCAAGCTGTATACGGTACTGCGGGCGCAGTACACCGGCTGCGCTACCGAGGAGACTCCGGCGGCGCTGTACTTTGGGGCGCTGGACCTGGAAAATGACCCGCTGGCCGGGGAATACCGGGAGCAGGTGCTGGGACGCCTGCGGCGGCGCATTACCGGGCTGGTGGAAGCCAAGCCCGGCCCCGAACGGGACGCTGAGCTGGCGGAAGCGACGAAGCTGCTGCTGGCGCTGCGATAAAACTGAAATTCTGCAGGGGGGGGCGGGGCGCAGCCCCGCCCGCCGCAGGCGGGCGACACGAGCTGCGCTTGTGTGTTTCGGCTTTGCCGAAACGGGCTGCGCCCCGTGGGTCTGCGGTCTCTGCCCCCACGCACATTTTTGCAGGGGGCGGGGGAGAGCGGGCCGCAGGCCCGGCGGCGCGGAGCGCCGCCGTCAGCGGGCGAAGCCCGCTGAAACCGTCCTACGGACGGTTTGGTCTGCGGTCCGAGCTAGCCCCCTGCACCATCCATACCCAAACCAAAAGGAAGTGATCCCTATGCCATTTGACGGCGGATTTCTGCACAAGATAAAACAGGAGCTGGAACCGATGATCGGGGCCAGAGTGGATAAAATAGGCCAGCCCAACCGGGATTGCGTGGTCATCCACCTGCACAACCGGGGGCCGGTGCGCCGCCTGGTGATCCTGGCCGGTGCGGCCCCACGACTGCACTTTTCGGCCATCCCCATTGAATACCCGGCCACCCCACCGATGTTCTGCCTGCTGCTGCGCAAGCACCTGGGCGGTGGGCGGCTGACCGGGGTGAGCCAGCAGGGGCTGGACCGTGTCCTCACCCTGCACTTTGAGGCGACCAATGAACTGGGCGACCGGGCCAAATTCCGGCTGGTGTGTGAGCTGATGGGGCGGCAGGGCAACCTGGTGCTGGTGGGCGAAAACGGCAAGGTCATTGACGCCATCCACCGGGTGGACTTTGCCGCCAGTGAAAGCCGACCGCTGCTCTCCGGGCTGGAGTATGCCTACCCGCCGCGGCAGGAAAAGTTGGATCTTACCATGACCTCCCCTTTGGATGCTGCCGACCGGCTGCTTTCCGGGCCGGATCTTCCTCTCAGCAAGGCGCTGCTGGCGGTGCTGGAGGGGGCTTCCCCCCTCATTTGCCGGGAGCTTTCCTACCGCATTGCCCCGGGCGATCCGACGGTTAGCGCCCTTTCCCCGGTGCAGCGGGCCACCGTTTCCGCCGTACTGGGGGAATGGGCGGCGGCACTGGCCCCCGGCGGCGGCACCCCGCTGCTGCTGGGCGGCGAAAAGCCGGACTTTACCTTTCTGCCGCAAAGGCAGTATGAGGGAACGAAGATTACGCAGACGCCTTACCCCACCTGCAGCGAGCTGCTGGAGGAATTTTACCGGCTGAAAACCGGCAGCGAAGGGGTAAAGCTGGCGGGGGAGGGACTGCGCCGGCAGGTCACCTCCATCCACGAGCGGCTGGTGCGCAAGCGGGCGGTGCGCCTGCAGGAGCTGGAAAAAAGCGCCGGCCGGGATCAGCTGCGGCTCTACGGCGACCTGCTGAGCGCCAACCTGTACCGGCTGGAAAAGGGCATGACCGCCCTGACCTGTGAGGACTATACCGCCGATCCACAGGTCAATGTGACCATCCCGCTGGAGGGACGCCTGACCCCCAGCCGCAATGTGCAGAAATACTACACCGAATACCGCAAGGCCGCCAATGCCGAAGCGGTGCTGCGCCGCCTCATCACCGAATGCGAGGAGGAGATCGCCTACATCGAGTCGGTGCAGGAGGCGCTGCGCCGGGCCACCACCGAAGGCGAGCTTTTGGAGATCCGGGAGGAGCTGCGGCAGCAGGGTTACCTGAAAACGCTGACCCCCAAGGGCCAAAAGCCGCTGCAAAAGCGCCGGGGCGGCACCCTGCCCCCGCTGCGGTACCGCTCCAGCGATGGATATACCATCCTGTGCGGGCGCAATAACCTGCAAAATGACCAATTGACCCTGAAAACCGCCCATGGCAGCGACCTGTGGTTCCATATCCAAAAGCAGCCGGGCAGCCATGTGATTTTGCTGACCGGCGGCACCCCGCTGGAGGAACTGCCCGACCAAACCATAGAGGAAGCGGCCATGCTGGCCGCCTGCAACAGCAGCGGGCGGGAGAGCAGCCGTGTGCCCATTGACTACACGCTGGTGAAGAACATTAAAAAGCCGAACGGCGCCCGGCCGGGCATGGTCATCTATGAAACCTACTACACCATGCTGACCACCCCCGACCACGCCGCTGCGCAGAAGCTGCTGGAGAAGTAACATCTGTGCCGGGGGAGGGGAGCGCGGGCCGCAGGCCCGACCGCCGAAGGCGGTCGACGCAGGCTTTGCCTGCGTGTTTCGGCGGAGCCGAAACGGCCTGCGGCCCGGATCCTGCCCCCTGTGCAAGCCTGAATAAAACAGCGGGCCACCCGGGTCCCGCCCCGACCGGGCCCCCATCCCATCCCGCCAAGGAGGAACCATGAAGCCATCTCTTTCTGCGTCCGCCCTCAAGGTTCTGGCGCTGTTCACCATGCTGCTGGACCATATGGCCTACTACCTGTACCTGCCGGAGCCGCTGCGCTGGGTGGGGAGACTGGCCGCACCCATCTTCCTCTTTTTTGTGGTGGAGGGCTTTGGCCGGACGAGAAATTATAAAAAATACCTGCTGCGGGTCTATGCGGTGGCGGCGGGCATGGGGATCACCAATGCCCTGCTGCGGCAATATGCCGGGGGTCTGCGGCCGGATGGCATCACCCCTACCAATGGCATCTGTGCTACCTTCTTTTTGCTGCTGGTGATCCTGCAGGGGCTAAAGCGGATGGAACAGCGCCGCTGGGATGGGATCCTGCTGGTGGCAGGGCCGTTTGTGCTGCCGCTGCTGCTGGAAGCGGTGCTCCCCACCGCAGCAGCCAGCCTGCTGACCACTACATTGCTGCCCAGCCCCTATATCTGCGAGGGCGGCATCGAATTTTTGATGATCGGGGTACTGCTGTATTTCTTCCGGCGGGAAAGAAGCATGCAGCTGACCGCCTATGTGGTGTCCTGCTTGGTGCTGTACCTTACCCCCATCCTGCTGCTGAACGGTTCGCCGGTAACGCTGCTGTTCACCTATTACCAGTGGATGATGGTCTTCGCGGCTATCCCGCTGGCCATGTATAACGGGGAGCGGGGGAATTCCCCGCGCTGGCTGTTCTACTGGTTCTACCCGGCGCATGTGTACCTGCTGTGGGCGCTGGGGGCCCTGCTGCTGAGGGGATGACCTGGTAGAGACGGAGAGCGCGGGCCGCAGGCCCGGCGGCTCCGCCGCCGAAGCGGGCTTCGCCCGCTTGCCCGCCCTTCGGGCGGGCGGCCTGCGGCCCGATCCTGCCTCCAGCGCAAACCGGAAAATCCCGCCAAAACTAAATCAACCCCCTCCCCCTGCGCGGGGGGAGAAACTGTTATGTTAATTGTCAACCAAATAAATATTTTAGTTGACAATTAGCTCTCGCCGTGCTATCCTTACTTTGTTATAAAAATCATTCCCCCGGAGGTCGCCGATGTCTACCAAAACCCAGTCCCGTACCGCTTCCCGCTTTTCCGCCAAAACACTGACCATGTGCGCCATTTTTACCGCGTTGGTCGCCGTTTGCAGCCAAATCACCATTCCGCTGCCGCTTATCCCCATTAACCTGGCGCTTTTCGCCGTCTACCTGGCCGGCGCGCTATTGGGCCCGTGGCGCGGCGCGCTCAGCCTGCTGGTCTACCTGCTGCTGGCTGCGGTGGGGGTTCCGGTCATGGCGGGATTCCGCGGGGGCCTGGGCAATCTCGTTGGCAATACCGGCGGCTATGTCGTCGGCTATATCTTTGCCGCCCTTTTCACCGGTCTGCTGGCAGAAAAATGGGGCGCTCGCTTCTGGCAGCTTTGCGTCGCGATGGTGCTGGGCTGCGCGGTGTGCTATTTCTTCGGTACCCTGTGGTATTCCATCCTTTCCGGTACGCCGTTTTTTGCCAGCTTTTCCGCCTGCGTGGTGCCGTTCCTGCCCTGCGATGTGGTAAAGATTCTGCTGGCAGCGCTGCTGGCCAGCCGCCTGCGTCCCGCCCTGAAGCGGCAGGGATTGCTGTAACATCCTAATTTCTTCAGGAACCTCGCTGGGGGCCGCAGGCCACCCGCCCTCCGGGCGGGCAAGCGGGCTTTGCCCGCTTCGGCGGCTTCGCCGCCGGGCCTGCGGCCCCCGCTTACCCCCTGCACAAACCATACCGCGCCGCCCCCTTGGGGGCGGCGCCCTTTTCTTTCCCCGCAGGTTTTGCTATAATAGTCCCATCCACCAAAGATAAGGAGACCCGCCCATGGAACTTTTAACTCTCTACCACGCCGTTGCGGAACAGCTGGACCGGCTGGATTTTGCCGCGTTGTACCCCGGCTATCACCGCTACCCCTTTGCCCTGTACGATGAGGAACAGGTCTGCCTGGAGGGACAGCTTTTCCCGTGGGATGACCGCTTCCTCGGCAATACCTCCATCGAATACGAGGGGCGGCGCATCGCTATTTGGAGTGTGGCGCTCGATCCCCAGCCGCCTGTGGCCCTTGCCGCCAATATGGCGCATGAGATGTTCCATTGCTTCCAGTTTGATGAGGGGGAGCGCCGCTTCCCCGATGACCTGCGCCTTTTGAACGCGCCGGTGGAGCCGGATTTTTACCGGCTGAAGCTGGCGGAAAACCGTGCGTTGGCAGCTGCCTGCCGCACCGGCGAAAAGGAGGAGCTCCTGCGGTTTGCCGCACTGCGCAATGAGCGTGCCCGGCGTTTCCCCCATGTTACCGCGGAGGAGTGGAAAACCGAAACGATAGAGGGCACGGCGGAAACCGTGTGCCTGCGCGCCCTGCGAGTACTGGATCCCACCAGGTACACTGAAACGCGGGAGCGCTACCTCGCCAAGTTGGAAAATGAGCTTCCGCTTCTCTTTGATGCCCGGCGGCTCTGCTACTACACCGGCACGGTGCTATGCCTAGCGCTGGAGCAGCTGGGGCTGCCGCTTCGCAATGAATTTACCGGCGCCACCCTGTACGAACAGAACTGCCCCACTGAGACACTGTGCGCCGATGCACCGGAGGAGGCGGCACTGACTGCCCTTTTCACCGAACATATCCAAAAGCAGCAAGCGCTCATCGAAGCGCACCGGCAGGCACACGCTTTTATTCCCTGCGAAGCTGCCATCTGCGGCTACGACCCCATGAATATGTTCCGGGTGGGACAGCAGCTCTATTGCAGCCACTTCCTGTTCATCCATCAGGGGGAAACCACCCGCCGGCTGGATGGCCCGGTGCTGGCGCAGCTCGCCCCCGGAAGCGACCATCATATCACCGGTTACTGCTGAGGGCCTTATTGGTGCAGGAACTGCAGGCCCGGCGGCGAAGCAGGCCGGGCCGGCGGCCCCGCCAAAGCCGCTGCCTTTAGCGCAATATGCCGGCATCGCATACAAGCTCCCGACTGTTCCGGCCGGGAGCTTGTGTTCTCCCTGGAAACATGATACAATATAAAAAAAGGAAGAAAAATGCCGAATGGTCTGCTGCGGAGGGAACCCATGAAAGAGAACGGAAACAGAACTTATCTGACACAGGGCTTATCCTGCTGGATATCGGATATCGCGTTTTCCCGGTTCAGGAGCTTTTGTAACCATGTTCTTGGGGTTAGGATCGGTGAGTTCCCCTCCGAGCAAAGCATTTTTATGCGGCAGAATTTTTCGATCATATTATGCGCGGCCGTCTTATACCTGCTTACCAATGGGTTTTACCTGGTGAAGCACATCATACAAAAGACGATGATCCCGATCGATATGATCCCGATCGATATGATACCGCTCTATATGATGGTCGCCGCATCCCTGGCCATGCTGCTTTTCCTGGCCCTCTGCAAAAAATATGATTCCCCGCTCGCGAGGTTTGCTCTGCTGGGGTACTACACAATGATCATTGCCAGCGTCACCATTTTTATGGTCTCCTGCAATTTTCACGGCATCGGTCTTTCCATCTCCATGTGCTATCTGTTTGTTATCATGATCGCGCCGACCTACAAAACGCTGGATACCGTCATCATCTGCGTTCTGATCGGCCTCAGCTGGTGGCTCCCCAGTCGGCTTCCCTATGCCGAAAACTACGATCTGTTCAAGCATTTTCTGCTGCGCTTTTCCATCGTTGTGGGATTTATCGCCATCCGGTCCATTTTTCTCCGCCAGTCCCGCAATGAAAGATCCATCAAAGAAATGACCCATTCCTTTATCAAGCTTGCCTACAATGATGTGATGACAGGAACGCTGAATAGAAAAGCGATGGAAACCTACTGCGCGTTTACCGCCGAAAAATTGGCGCCAGAAACGGTCAGCGTCATTATCTACGATGTGGATGATTTCAAATCCTACAATGACCATTACTCCCACATAAAGGGCGATGAGGCCCTGAGGCTCATAGCCGAAAGCGTGGTGCGCATCCTGTTACGCATGGACCGGTACCTTTTCCGCTTCGGCGGTGAGGAATTTGTGGTCATTCTGCCGGGCATTGCCGAAGATGGGCCGCGCGTTTATATCAAAACTCCTTTAACTGTCGCCATTCCCCGGATGACCTGCGAACGTATACCGTCGCGGCTGCCGCGCAACAGGGAGCTGAACAACAGATCATGCGAGGCAGACCAAAAGGACTGCATTGGCGGCCAACCATGGGCGAGCTTTCAGGGCTGCTTTTCATACTCCGCCCAGGAGAAGCAGCCAGCGGCGGCCACAAAGGGAAAAGGCACTGAAACTAGCTTTTGGTTTCTTCATTTTATGAGGGAAAAACATAATTCTGGCTGCCAAGCTTGCTGTGCAATTTCCACAGACCTGGAATTCGGTTTTCTGTTATTTCACCTTGGTCGAAGCTCCCAGGAGTGCCCCAAAAATTCTGGGGGACTAAGTGGATGGGGAGAAACAACAGATATTGAACATCAGTGCAGGCATTGCGCCTGGTTTCAGGGCCGGTCAAATCTCTTGGCTCGATATTTCCTGCTTGGCATGGACAGCCAGGAGCCGCCCGCCACTCGGGCAGGCTTCCTTGCCTTCACGCGGGGCTGCACAGGGAAACGCCCTCACAGCCGATTGGAAATACTATGGCAGACCACTGCTGGCTTTGGCGGCCGGCGGTTTGTCAGGCGTTTTTATTGGCGCTCGTCCAGGGTTAACGCTTTGGCGGCAAAGAATGTAACCACCTCGACGGAACAAAGCGACATTCAAAGGAATACCATCAGTTTTCTTCTGCTGACAGAGAATGAAAGCTCCGCAGAGACACTACTCTCGACAGAAGTATAGAAGTGCGCCCTTTAGTTCCTAAAGGGATTTTATCAGTTCGACAAACTTGAATTTATGCCTTTCTCTTAAGTGATTTAAAAAATAATCCACTCACAATCAACATCAGCACAGCCTGAACATCTGAAGCAATCAACTGTCCTATTGCAGCTACAGGAATAGGTTGCAATGGCCATGGTTCAACAAATGAAGCAAGGCAAGCCCTAAAACCCCAAACCACTGTAAGAAAGAAATAAAAGTAGATTACTTCCCGATTCATTGCCAATGCTCTTTTGCCTAGCATGATAAGCAGCACACTTAATCCAAACAGCAATAATGAAAAGCAATAATTGGTGTAATCAATCCCTACTATAAGATTCTCATACTGCATTGGAAGATAGTCATACCATTGAAACATCCATGGAACAAAGAAATGCCATAGTCCAACCAAAGCGCTAATTACAACTGTAATAAAATATAAGATGCATATTCCTTTTTTCAAAACAATCCTCCTACATACTTCGATTTGTTGCTCACTTTTCGTATTCAAATTATACCATAAAACTTGTGAACAGTTCTACCGCAACTTTGGACTATATGAGAAAAGTCCGAACAGTTTTCTGCCCGGACTTCCTCGCTCAATCATAAATCAATTCCGCTTTCACAATCTCCTCTGCCTGTGCCTTGCAAGCGTTCATCTGCCGCTCCCATTCCATTTGGTTTTCAGCTTTCAGTTGCTCGGTCACGCCGTTTTGCTCTGCCAGTGACCGCACGATCAGCTCCATGCGGTTTCGTGCCGCTTCGTCAATCTTAGCGCAATACTGTCTTACATACACCCAGCAATGCCGGAAGGGGCGTGGTTTTGGGGGATCAACAATTGGGCAGCCATGTACAGCGAAAGCAGC
>VOFK01000905.1_pt1 | contig 16543 bp, 29 predicted proteins | sample 5384121 | NCBI WGS metagenome assembly VOFK01 (sample SAMN12384730, study PRJNA508395) | human gut metagenome | isolation source: healthy gut J | host: Homo sapiens
CCGTTCTTATCAGGCAAACAGCGCCTGCAAAGAAGCCATTGAACAGGCTATCAGCGCCCACTATGCAGAGAACCGGCTGGATACGGAGGCGGCGGTCAAAGATGTGTTGGAAAAGTTCGGGGCGGAACGGGTACAGTTCATTCTTGCCAACACCATCCAGCACAAGAACCATGACGGGCGTATCTCTCAGGACAATAAAGCCTGGGCAAAAAACATTCCCATGCCGGAGGACAGCGATGCTTCCCGCCACTGTGCTTATCTGGTTGTGGATGGGGTCAACCCCGGTCTGACCGACCTGTTTACCAGGCAGGCCAGAAAAACCATGCAGGAACAGCAGAAAAGCTCTGTCCTGCAAAAGCTCAAGCAGGAACCGCCGGCCCGCAAGCCTGCCGCCCCAAAGAAACAGGAGCCGGAGCGATGAGCAGCCCCAAGCGCAAGCGGGATGTGCCGGTCCTGTTTTGGGTATCCGCTGCGGAGATGGAGGTGATCCAGCAGAAAATGGCGCAGTTTGGAACAAAAAACCTGAGCGCCTATCTGCGGAAAATGGCTGTGGACGGCTATGTGGTGCAGCTGGACTTGCCGGAACTGAAGGAACTGGTATCCCTGCTGCGCCGGAGCAGCAACAACTTGAACCAGCTGACCCGCAAGGTGCATGAGACCGGACGTATCTACGATGTTGATTTGGAGGATATATCCCAGCGGCAGGAACAGTTATGGGACGGAGTTAAGGAGATACTGACCCGGCTCTCCAAACTTTCGTAACCGGGACAAATACCCCATCTGCGGAGGGAGGAACGGCGTTCTCTTCGCCGCGCCTTCCTCCGCTTTTTCTTTTTGCCCGTATCCTTGCCTTTTAGCTGTGAGACAGGGATAATGGAATCAGGAACAGGAACTGTGATTTTGGGAGGAGGCATAACAATGAGGGCATTGGTATTTTTGTTGAAACTGCTGTTGAAGATCGTGATGGTTCCGGTGATTCTGGCGCTGACCCTGTTCGTATGGATTTGTGCGGGGATCGTCTATGTCTCCGGTCTGGTGCTGGGGCTTATCAGCATGGTGATCGCCCTGCTGGGTGTGGCGGTTCTGCTGACCTGTTCCCTGCAAAACGGTATTATCCTGCTGGTGATGGCATTCCTTATTAGTCCCTATGGTCTGCCGATGGCTGCCATCTGGCTGCTGGGCAAGGTGCAGGACTTGAAGTTTGCCATTCAGGATTTGGTTTATGGATAAAATGTGCGGTCACAAAAATGCCAGACAGTGTCTGTTAAATTGCTGTATTTACTTCTGTGCTACATCCGTGTATAATAGTAGCACGAAAGGAAGTGATGGATGTGACCAAATCAGAACGGTTTGAGCAATTAGACAGACTTCTGACCGAGCATGATGGGATGCTGCAAACCGCACAGGTAATCGCCATCGGAATTGTAAAACCCATTTTTTATGAATATGTCAAAGAGAAAAATCTTCAGCAGGTTGCTCACGGAATTTATGTCTCCGAGGACACCTGGATTGATGCGATGTTTCTGTTACATCTGCGATGTGGTCAGGCAGTATTTTCCCATGAATCAGCGCTATTTTTTCCATGACTTGACAGACCGGGAACCATCTCCATACGCTATCACGGTGCGCAGAGGGTACAGCACCACTCGCTTAAAGGCAGAGGGCCTTTCTGTTTACACCATCAAACCAGAACTATATGAGGTAGGGCTGACAACTGGCCAAACACCATTTGGGCATACAGTTCCTGTCTATGACCTGGAGCGCACCATTTGCGACCTGCTCCGCAGCAGGAACAACATGGAGATGCAGACTTTCAAGGGGCATTAAAGATGTATGCCAGAAGAAAGGACAAGGATCTGCGGACTTTGATGCGGTATGCCGGTATGTTCCGGGTCGAGAAGATTTTACGCCAGTATTTGGAGGTGCTTTTTATGATAAAGACAGCAAGGCAGTAAAAAGATTTGATCCGCAATCTTTCCAGAAAAAAATCTGCCCGGACGCCCAGCTCTTGATGCGGAACTACATGATGGAGCGTTTTCTGGAGCGTATCTCCCTTTCTGAATATCGTGACAAATTTATTCTGAAAGGCGATATGCTGGTAGCGGCTATGGTGGGTCTGGATGCCCGCTCTACAATGGATCTGGACGCTACTGTAAAAGGAGCCAATGTCAATGTGGAGGACATAGAGAATTTGATTTCCGCTATTGTGAGTGTCCCGCTTGATGATGGCGTCAAATTCCAGCTGAAAAGTATTTCGGAGATTATGGATGAGGCGGAATATCCGGGGATTCGCGTAAATATGACTACAACCTTTGACGGTGTGGTGACGCCTTTGAAGATTGACATTTCCACAGGGGATGCCATTACCCCCAGGGAGATCCGCTACTCTTTCAAGCTGATGCTGGAAGATCGCTCCATTGATATTTGGGCGTACAATCTGGAAACGGTTCTGGCCGAAAAGCTGGAAACGATCATTACCAGAACTACCACCAACACCCGCATGAGAGATTTCTATGACATTTATATTCTGGAACAGCTGCATGGGAATACATTGGAACCCTCAGATTCTCCATGATGTGCTGCGGGCCACTGCTCACAAACGCGGGACAGAACGACATCTTGCAGAAGCTGCCGAAGTTTTTGAGGAAGTGGAGAACAGCTCGGTTATGCAGAAACTTTGGGAATCTTACCGCAGGAAGTTTTCCTATGCGGCAGATCTGGAGTGGAGCATCATCATGGGGGCGGTTCGCAGTTTATACGCTCTATGTGAAAAGGGATCGAGCCTATGAAAAAGCACGGTCATTATTGTAAAGTCTGCGGAGAATATAAGGCTAATGAAAAATTTTCCGGCAAAGGCCATGCGGCGCATATCTGTAAATCCTGTGCTTCTTTGCCGCCGGAAAAGCAAGCGGAGCAAATGACAATAAATCGCTTGCTAAATCTCCCCTGGAGATTATCAAAGGAACAAATTTCCTGGCTGAAAACCGAATGGAAGATAAGCGCCCGGAAGTCCGTGCGCTGGCGAAAGAACAATACGAGATGAGGTTTTCTCCAAAACAGTTAGAGGACACCGATGACGATTTTTGATTTTCTTGATGAGAATGATTTTATAGAATAACGAAAGCGGTCTGCACCATGCAGGCCGTTTTTTTTGGAAAGGAGGTCTCCCTTATGGCAACCACACGCATCATGCCGCTGCATATCGGCAAGGGTCGGACTGAGAGCCGTGCCATCAGCGATATATTGACTATGTGGCAAATCCCCAAAAAAGACCGACAACGGAAAATTGATTACCAGCTATGGATGTGACAGCCGCACTGCTGATGCAGAGTTTCTGTTGGCAAAGCGGCAGTATATTGCCGCCACCGGACGAGTGCGCGGTACAGATGATGTGATCGCCTACCATGTGCGCCAGTCGTTCAGGCCCGGAGAGATCACACCGGAGGAAGCCAACCGGCTGGGCATAGAATTTGCCAGGCGGTTCACCAAAAGGCAATCATTCCTTTGTGGTCTGCACCCACATCGACAAATCGCATATTCATAATCACATCATCTGGTCGGCGGTCAATATGGATTGTGACCGGAAGTTCCGTAACTTTTGGGGGAAGCACCAGAGCTGTTCGACGTTTAAGTGACACCATTTGTATCGAGAACGGACTATCCATTGTGGAGAACCCCAAGCCCCACGGAAAAAGCTACAAGAAGTGGCTGGGCGAACAAGCCAAGCCCTCCCATCGGGGAACAGCTACGGGTGATGATTGACCGGGCGCTGGAGCAAAAAGCCAGCAGACTTTGACCCACTTCTGCAACTGCTTTCCGAGATGGGCTGCGAGGTATCTCGGCGCGGGAAAGCAATCCGCCTTAAAGCTCCCGGCTGGAAGAATGTAGCCCGTATGGATGACAAGCTGGGAGCCGGGTACAGCGAAACAGAAATCCGTGCGGTGCTGGCTGGCCAAAAAGCAGCACACGCCCCGCAAGAAATCCACCGTGCAGCCGGAGCCACCCAAGGTCAATTTGCTGGTGGATATTCAGGCAAAATTGCAGGCCGGGAAAGGTGCTGGATATGCACGCTGGGCCAAGGTTTTTAACTTAAAAACAGATGGCGCAGACCGTGAATTTTCTTACCGAACATCACCTACTGGACTATACAGAGCTGGAAGAAAAAGCGGTGGCGGCTACCGCCCATCACAATGAGCTGTCAGCGCAGATTAAGGCGACGGAGAAACGCATGGCGGAGATCGCTGTTCTGCGTACTCACATCGTAAACTATGCCAAGACCCGTGAAACCTATGTAGCCTACCGCAAGGCCGGTTATTCCCGAAAATTCCGGGAGGAACATGAGGAAGAAATTCTGCTCCATCAGGCGGCAAAAAATGCCTTTGATGAGATGGGAGTGAAGAAGCTGCCCAAGGTCAAAAAGACCTGCAATCTGAGTATGCCAAACTGCTGGAGGAAAAGAAGAAAACCTACGCCGAGTACCGGCACTCCCGTGAGGAAATGCGGGAGCTTTTAACGGCAAAGGCAAATGTGGACCGGCTACTGAAAATGGACGAGGAACAGAAAAAAAAGAACAGGAAAAAGACCACGGCCAGCGGTAAGCCGGTCATGGTCATAAGCGTCCATCGGACGCGTAGCCGCAGAATGAAATTCTGCGTTCAAAGGGCTTGGGGGCGCTGCCCTCAACAAGCAAAGCAGAGGGGAAATCACGTCAGGATTTTTTCCCTCTGTGGGCCGAGTGTATTAACACCGGCATCGCTTGCCACTTTTGTTCGCAAACAATATCCGTATCCTTTACACGATGATTTACTTTTTATTATCATAGTCGTAATAAGTATATAAACTACTTACATATAAGCACCTAAAATATGAAAGGGCTGATAAAATGATGACCTTTGAAAAGGTTTTAGAAGTATTCAACGATTACCTAAATAAAGATAGTGTTTTTGGAGGTGGTGAACACTAAGCGAGGATACACCGTTATGATTTGGGATGAAAAAAGATGAGCAATGGTTTGGTGTGGAACATTGCAAAGCCCCCGAGCTTTTTACGGGATGCCTTACTTGATGGCTATCGTGATTTTTTAGAGCAACAACTTACTCATAACCGCAGGAGTTTAACCGAAACAGAAATCTTAGATATTCAAAACCGATGTGAACAGCTTTATGATTTGTGTGGAGAATAAAAAAATAACCTAAAAAGTGCGATAGCCTGTGTAGGTGTCGCACTTTTTTCAGTTGGCTTGGCTTACGAAAACAGCGTTAATTATTCCGCAGTTTCTCTTGCCTTTTTCAAGCCTTGAGCCGTAGCTTCCATCACGATAAGCTCCTTTTCTTCCATATCATTCAACAGTACATCAACTTGTTTGCGGCGATTGTTGTCGCCATCTTCATTGCATGGAAAAAAGAACTGGTCTACAGAGATGTCAAGCAAGGTAGTAATGAGATAAAATTTGTTAAGCCTTGGGTGCTGCCCCCTGTTCTCTATAGTATACATAATAGAGCGTGGCGTAAGGTCTACCAGTTGGGCAAGATATTCCTGTGTCCACCCTTTTGCTTCCCGAGCTTTTTTTTATCGCTATACCTAACGGCTTAAAATCAAGATTTTTTCTTTCATCTTGGTACATTTTAATATCATCCTATATCATTGTACATTTCGGGTGATGATATTTGAACGAAGTATGATTTTATGTTTAGTAGTGTATAATTTCGTATTAGTGGAGAGAAACTTTTGCTATTATTCGTCATTCCGTATATAATAATTATATACTCTTTGCGAAAGGAAGTTGATATTATGAATTACATTTCTGTGAAAGCCGCTTCTGAAAAATGGGGCATATCGGAAAGACGGATACAAAAATTATGTGAGGAAAATCGCATTGACGGAACTGAAAAATTTGGTCGTGCATGGATGATACCAAAAGATGCAGAAAAACCCGTTGATGGACGTATGAAAACAAGGAACAAACAGGAGGAGAATCATGGAATTTAAATGAAAAGCTACAACAGCTTAGGACTGGAAAGAACTTAACGCAGGAACAACTTGCGGAGCAATTATATGTATCAAGAACAGCCATTTCAAAATGGGAAAGCGGCAAGGGTTACCCTAACATTGAGTCGCTCAAGTGTATTTCTAAATTCTTTTCTGTGACCATAGATGAACTGCTATCGGGCGAAGAACTGATTACACTTGCCGAAACTGAAAATCGTTCCAACTTGAAAAAAATTTACAGTTTCATTTATGGAATATTAGATATGATGGCGGTTACTTTTTATACTTTTTGCCGTTGTATGGTATCCTTGTTGACGGATATATTTATTCTGTCAATCTACTTTCATTTACAGACACTACCCCAATATATCTTGCAATCTGTTGGATTGTTTTTATTGTTTTGATTGCACTTGGGATAGCGAAACTGATGTGTGTTTGTTTTGAAAAGGAATCATGGAGCAACATAATCACAAAATGCTCTCTCGTGCTGAGTACGCTTTTTATCTGCTTCTTCGCTGCGGCAAGACAACCCTATGTAACCGCCCTTATGTTTCTGCTATTTGTTGCTAAAATATTTGTCTGGATAAAGCAAACCCAAACAAAGTAAAAATGCCATAAACCCTTTAAAATAGGCTCTGACACGATAAGTGTCGGAGCTTTTTTCGTGCTGACATCTATTGTGTCGGCATTGTGACGGTAGATTTCTTGGCTTCTATGCAATACTCGTGGATAATAAGATTGTGGTCAGCGAAAACAAGAACAGCAACCCACGGAAAGGAGAATCAAATATGGATTATATCATTGAAACAGAAAATCTTACGAAGCGATACGGAACAGCCACCGTTGTCGATAAGGTAAATCTTCATGTGCCAAAGGGCAAAATTTATGGTTTGCTCGGCAGAAACGGAGCAGGCAAAACCACAGCAATGAAAAATGATGTTGCAGCTTGCTTTCCCAACGGAGGGAACGGTACGCTTGTTTGGCACAAACTATAAGGAAAATATCCATACCCCTTTATAGCAAAGTAGGCTCTATTATCGAAACACCGGGGATTTTACAGTAATTTAACAGGGTATGAGAATTTGCAAATTCTCGCTAAACTGCGAGGGGGAGTATCTAAAAGTGGAGTAGAAAAAGCTCTTGAAGTTGTGGGGCTGCATAAGGAGAAAAGAAAAAGTCTTTTCCGATTATTCCCTCGGAATGAAGCAACGGCTTGGTATTGCCGCCGCCATTATGCACGAGCCGGAGCTTTTAATACTTGACGAACCGATTAACGGACTTGACCCCATTGGAATAGTTGAAATACGCTCATTTTTATCTGAACTTAGTCACAATCATGGCATTACCATTTTTATCTCAAGCCATGTTTTAAGCGAGATTGAACAGATAGCAGATATTATCGGCGTTATGCACGAGGGGCATTTAGTAGAGGAAGTGAATATATCCGAGCTTCACAAAAGGAATCGAAAATACATTCAATTTGATTTATCTGACAGTGAGATAGCCGGAAAGATTTTAGAAAACCACTACCACATGACGGATTTTACAGTGCAGGACGGTACGGTGAGAATTTATGACTTTAGCCAAAGTGTTGGAGAAATCAATCGAGAATTTGCACGAAATGGACTGCTCGTGACAAGGATAAATGATAGTGAGGAAAACTTAGAGGACTACTTTTTCTAAACTGATTGAGGTGGCGGTATTGCTTAATCTTATTTCTTGTGAATTATTAAAACTAAAGCGTTCAAAAATGGTGCTAATTAGTGTGGCAGGGGTATTATCTACCCCACTTTTGATGTTAATAGAAGCCTTGCAAACACATTTTGATAAGCCGGAGATTATCTTTACCTTGTCTGACATATACAGCGACAGTGTACTGTATATCATGCTGCTGGTAAACATTATGATATATGTGGCAATTGCAGCTTACTTGTTTAGCAGAGAGTACACAGAAAGCACCCTCAAAACCATATTGCCCATACCCATTTCAAGGACAAAACTATTAATTGGAAAATTTTTGCACCCTGCTTCTTTGGATTGTTATGCTAACCCTTGTAACATGGGCAGGTATATTTATCGTTTGTGGGCTATATGACGCTGTCTTTACATTGGAGGGATATAGCTTACTAGTGGCAATAGTATGGCTCCCCAAGTTTTTGTTTGGCAGTATCCTGATGTTTTTAACAGTTTCTCCTTTTGTGTTTGTTGCTATGAAAACAAAAGGATTTGTCGCCCCGATGATTGGCTCTGCCGTGATTGTCATGGGAAGTGCCGCACTTTCAAATCAAGAATGGGGAGCGTTGTATCCGTGGACAGCCACCTATTTCTTGGTGCAGGGTAAACTTCAGAGTACCGGCTATCCTACACTGCTGTCTGTATCTATTATTATTCTTGTATCAGCAGTTGGTTTTCTTATGACCTTTCATCATTTTAAAAAGGAGGATTTGAAATAATGGTACTTGATTTTATAGAAATTTTAAAAGTTATTTTTCTTGGAATTGTTGAGGGTATTACTGAGTGGCTACCTATCAGCAGCACAGGACATATGATTCTTGTGGACGAATTTATCACACTTAATATGAGCGAAGCATTTAAAGAAATGTTTTTTGTTGTTATTCAACTTGGAGCTATACTGCAGTGGTTGTAATGTTTTGGAACAAGATGTTTCCCTTTCAATTTAAGAACAAAGCACAGTCAATTGTTAAAAAGGATACTTTCTCGTTGTGGTTCAAGGTTGCGGTAGCTTGTGTACCGTCAGCTATTATGGGGATTCTATTTGATGATTATTTGGATGCTTACCTCCAAACCCCCATTGTGATTTCAATCATGTTAATCTTTTATGGTTTGTTATTCATTCTCATAGAAAATTGGAATAAAAAGCGTACTCCTACTACTATGGCACTTTCTGACATCAGCTATAAAACAGCAATCTTGATAGGGGCATTTCAAGTGTTATCACTTATACCCGGCACATCACGGTCGGGAGCAACGATTATAGGTGCTTTACTCATAGGAGTTTCACGAGTGGCAGCAGCAGAGTTTACTTTTTTCCTCGCAGTACCTACTATGCTTGGAGCAAGTGCTTTTAAGCTGTTAAAATTCGGGTTTGAATTTACAAGTGCAGAACTGCTCGCTCTTGTTCTCGGTATGGCTGTGGCATTTGCGGTATCTGTCTTAGTAATTAAATTCCTAATGAACTTTATCAAAAAACATGATTTTAAGGTGTTTGGTTGGTATCGAATTGTGCTTGGTATACTTGTTGTACTTATAAAATCTTAATAATGCGTTTTCTTTGTGCGCGAATAAAAATGCCAGTTGGTCCTTAAGATCAGCTGGCATTTTTGTTTCTGGGGATGGAAAACAACCCAGAGATTCTCGTTGTCGATCTCCTCCTGATTTTAGTTTGCATGGTGAATTTTGCAAATTGAATCTACAGGAGGTTAATAATGGGATTTAATTATGGATATGAGAAAAAGAAGTTTGATAGTAGATGGAAGCGTTTAGAAGTTGAGTATTGTGATGCAGGGATGAGCGAAGAACAGATTGCTGCCATGAAAGAATATGACTGGGCATGGTTTTGCAGTCAAAGGGTTTTTCAAAACCATACGCAACCAATACCTTGTGAACAATATGATGAAGTATGTGGTCAATCACAGCTGTTCCGAAAGTTTGCATCGTTATCTTATCAATGGGATGTTGATAAGATTGATCAAACGCGATATGGATGGTTGGCTTCGGTGGAAAACGAACAACTACTGTTGAGATTGAAGAAGCTGTCGAAGAAAGATTTGGAGCTATTGACATTACTTTTTGTGGATGGTTATCGTCAAATTGATGTAGCACGTCTTTGGCATTGTTCCAGAAGTGCTGTTGCACAAAGATTTAAAAAAATAAAAAAATTTTTGAATAACACTTAACAAATGAAGCGTATCAGTGCCTACCCATTGAGGGAAGAACATTCTCCCAATGTGGAGCTTGACAATTGAATAGACGGCATTTCCGGTACATAACCCATGTACGAGCGAATCAGGCGCGCCGCGAAGATGGACAGCCCAAGGAGGTGATAAACAGGGCTGTTCCGAGCGATCCACGTCAGCCTGATACCCGAAAGTGGCATTTCAGGGCGCGATGACTGCATAGGGGTTAAAGATACTTCCTCACGGCCTCCTAAAGACTTGGGGGGAACTCTGCGGCGCACGAGTAAAACGACGCTGTGGAGTTATGACAGCCGCGCCAGCGGAGACCAGGAATGTCCCCATCGTCAGGGGCGCGTGGCAAATGTGGCGAGTAAATTTTTCAAAGTCAGATACCATGCGCTGGCAGCTCCGGTTGCCAGCTCATTCATGTGATTTTGAAAGCAACAACCACATCTTTGACAGAAAGGGGGGACCACCTATGGAAAAATTGATTTCGCGGAAAGAGGCTGCCAAATTACTGGGGATTAGCATTGCCACTTTGGATGCAGCTCGAAACAGTGGGCTTAATTTCCTATGTTCAGTATGTGCAAAATGGTTGCGTGTACTTTACAGATGCTGGCCTTCAGGAGTATATCGCAAAATGCACCCATCGTGCAAAGCCAGTGGAAAAAAAGCGCTACATACCGCAAGCTGCGAAGTGTCCGAGCTTGAGCTGTTCCGTATCCTTGCTGGAACCTAATATGTCTGATAAAACAAAGGTACAGCGCTGGACATTATTCTTAGGAGGTGACGGAATTGGCAAAAAGAAAAAGGGCAATTCCTCAATATGGTACGGTCGTGCTTAACGGCATTGAATATTATAGAACCAGAGTCGAAGATTCGGATGGAAACAGAGTGGCGCTTTATGCAAAGACGCCCGAAAAGCTTTATGACAAGGAACTGGAGGCGTTAGAGCAGATTGACAGTACTACGTTTCGTCGAAGATCGCCTACGGTTGCTGAGTACTGTGAGAAGTGGCTGCTGATGCAGTCCGTCCATGTTCGGGCCACCACCTTGACAGATTATACCTCTAAGGTGCGGGCACATTATTGGAGGGCTGGGAGACAAGAGAATGGCTGATGTATCCCTGGATGACATCCAACTTGCCCTCGTACCTGTTTCCAAGAAGTCGGCTTCGGTTTATAAGTCTGTGGTGATTCTCTGCAAGTCCATTTTCCGGGCGGCCAAGGAGAGCCATGTGATTGACGAGGACCCGACCATATACCTGGATGCAAAGGGAGGAGTTCCCAGCAGGAAGAAAGACAGGCATTGACGGATGAACAGGTTGAGCGGCTTTTTGGACACGATCCGGGATTTGCCGCCCTATGTATTTGTGATGATCGGTTTATATGCAGGGCTGCGCCGGAAGAAATTCTTGCTCTGCAATGGGATTCAGTATATCTGGATGCAGAGGCTCCGTACTTAACGGTACGGCGGGCATGGCACACAGAACATAACAGGCCGGTCATTCTTACCGAGCTAAAGACCAAAGCGGCACAAAGAAACATTCCTCTCCCGGTTCTGTCTGGTTGAATGTCTGAAAGATGCAAAAGAAAAAATCCACTTCGGATTATGTGATTGCCAATCGGGACGGTGATCCGCTGTCCTATACGCAGTTTAAGCGGCTGTGGCAGTATATTGTGACGCGGACTGCAAAGCCGAGAATGGCCAGAAAACTTGTGGACGGAAAGTATGTAAAATATATGCTTTACCCGAAACTTGGAGAAAAAGCCAGGAATAACGGCCATGTGGTATATAGCCTGGATTTTGAAGTGACACCGCATCAGCTGCGGCACACCTACATCACCAATCTGATTCATTCTTCGGTGGACCCCAAAACGGTACAATATTTGGCGGGCCATGAAAGCAGCAAAATCACGATGGACATTTACGCAAAGGTCAAATACAACAGGCCGGATGATCTTGTCAAAGCAATGGGCTGTGCCTTTGACTTATGGGACGCTGTGTAAGTTCCGAACAATTCAGAAAATGAAGTAAGAGCGAGACAAGGATGTCTCTGGCCGCTCTTAGTTTTTTCCTTGGCCGTATCTTTGATTCAATTTGAAATCTCTGATAAAAAAGGAGGTGTAGATACATCACCACGCGAGAAAGGAAATTAATTATGGCAAAGAAGAAAAAAAACATACCTCAATATGGAACCGTCACACGAAAGGGTGTCCTGTATTACAGAACCCGGATTCTGGACGCAGACGGCAAGCAGGTGAGCTTGTATGGGACTACCTGCGAGGAACTGTACGATAAAGAGCAGGAGGCGAGACGCCAGGTAGCGGAGATCATCTTCCACCGGGAGCATCCTACTGTGGCCGAGTATTGTGAGAAGTGGCTGTTGATGCAATCCGCAAAAAGTGTCGCCGGCTACACTGAAGGGCTACGCCTCCAATATGAAGAACTACATTATCAAGCCTTTGGGAGATATGTATATGGAGGAAGTAACAGCGGATGATATTCGTCTGGCGCTGATCCCATTGTCCAATAAGTCCGAGAGCCTGCACAATACGGTGAATATGCTCCTCAAGTGCATTTTTTACTCGGCAGAGCGGAGCCAGTTGCTGGAATACAATCCGTGTGAGGGGATTTCGGCAAAAGGAGGGAAACCGACCCAAAAGAAAGATTCGCTGACAGACCCGCAGGCGGAAGTGCTGCTGGAAACCGTCAAAGCGACTTCCGCCGTATCTGTTTACCATGATCGGCTTATATGCCGGTCTGCGCCGAGAAGAAGCTCTCGCCTTGCAATGGGATTGTGTGTTCCTCGATGCACCCACTCCCATATATCTCTGTGCGGCGCGCATGGCGATCAGAGCATAACAGACCGGTTATCTCTACAACGCTTAAGACGAAAGCAGCAAGAAGGGATATTCCCATTCCCAAATGCCTTGTGAATTGTCTGCGGGAAGCCAAGGCTGCCTCCAAATCGGAATATGTGATTGCCGATAGTGAGGGACAGCCCCTTGTCATATTCGCAGTTCAAACGTGTCTGGCAGTACATCGTTGTTCGGTCTACCAAGGAGCGTACCTATTATAAGTATGTGAACGGACAGAGCATCAAGTACACTGTTCAGCCGAGTCTGGGAGGACATCAGAAAAACAATCCCAACATTGTGTATAGCCTGGACTTCGATGTGACACCGCACCTGCTGCGGCATACCTACATCACCAATCTTCTGTATGCAGGTGTTGACCCCAAGACGGTCCAGTACCTTGCCGGACATGAGAACAGCAAGACAACTATGGACATCTATGCAAGAGTAAAAAGTATAATAAACCAGAACAGCTATTCGATGTAGTAAATTCTGCATTTCATCAAGCTGTCCCCTCGTAAAAGTGGCCTGTTTTTTTGGTTAAGGAATAGGACAACCGAGGGGCCGAGGCTCAAAAAAGCCCGGAATATCAAGGAAAATCATCGCTCAGACGATTGAAGTACGGTCTTAAAGCGGCCGTCGCGCTCCCCAGTTCTCAAGAGATGAATTTTGTCCATACAAGGCTTGGCTTCTGTTTTTCGGGGTTTGCTCTTTCTGGATTACTTTTTGGGGGGTGGGGTGAGGTTTGAAACAAAGGCGCAAAGTACTACTGATAGGACAGGGACCCCTGATGGAGTTCGACGCCTTTTGGCGGACCAGCCTATGGTGCTTTTGGAGGATTTGCTCAAGGAGTTGGGAGGCGATCTCTCTCCGCTGTCGGAGGAACTGCTCTCCGCATTGGGGGAGTAGGAAACGGCGCAACGGATATCACCGGTGCGTTGTGCTGCCGGGACATATAAGGACATGGGGCAGAGCCCATGGGGTTTTGAAGGAACGGGGCGGAAACTGGACGCAGGAAGAAATCCCAGGCGGACGGAAGAGGCTACCATCGTCATATATCCGACGGATCATCCGCCCCGATTGTGCCGGCGCCGTGGGGACGCTGCGAAAGCCGTGAAACGCGGGGAATAAAGCTGGCGGTGGTGACGACAGATCAGGCCGCCGCGACAGCAATGCTTGCAGGCGCTGGGGATGACGGAGCTTTTCGGGCACGCGGCTTTTACACCGATGACGGCATTATCCGGCAAAGCCAGATCCCTTACTGCGCCCTTGATTTTTGCCCGGGGGAAGGATGCAGGCAGAAGAGGCCGTCATGGTGGGGCGATACGCTCGGATATGCGGTTTGCGAGAAACGCGGGGATGGGCCATCGGCATTGCCAAAACCGAAAGGAACCGCGAAATTTTATCCGCATGGACGGATGCAGTGGTTCGGGATATATCCCGCCTTTTGGAGGTATTGCCGTAAAAGCGCAAACGGCCCTTCTGGAAGGAAGGGAGTAAAGCGACGTAAATTACTCACAAATTTTTGCTATGCGACAAAGATAACCATTCCATCACCAGAGGGTAGTCGGGACTTTCCCCCCTGTATTATAGACAAAGCTCATTTGGTAAGCGCCTGAAGAAGGGCGGCAATCCCCCTGCTTGTATGCCTGGTAGAGTATGTCGCGATGCCCAAGGCTTTCTGTGTCCCGCCTGCTGACCCCGTTTCGTTGACATAAAACGGGATTCTGGGGGCAGATCTTCGATTTGATGGAATCTTCGTATCGATATCCGGCGGGATGATGTGTGGTAGAAGCATCCGTACTGTCCGTATTTTTGAAAGCTCTGTTACTAAAATGAGGGCGATGGTTTCAAACCATCGCCCTCATTTTTAGTGGATGCTTTATGTTATACATAGTACATGGAATATAAAAAAATATGAGATTACAGTTTTGACAAGTAGGGAATCGGAAAAGAATTTACCAGGCTTTTTCGATAGTGGGTTTTGCAACTCGACCAATTAGAACAGGCCAGCCATTGCTTTTAACGGAATTTTTTCATGTCCGTTTCGGTCAGGCAAAGCGATTTTAGGTGCTTCAAATTTTCATGACGATCATCTCCTAAAAAATATGGACGATTAAATTCCAAAAGATATTTGTCCAGAATATCTTTTGGCGGCTATAAAAAATTCCCGATTGATTTTATAATAGTGACCTCTAACCCCCTTTCTTTCCGCTACGGTGATAAGCACATGAAATCAAAAGCCAAGGACATGGCGGTTGATGGTTTGTCTGCTTTGAAATATTTTTTCCGGCTGGGTAACCGTGTATTCCCTCTCTCCTTTAAATAAGACAAAATTTCCGCTTTTGAGGATCGCCCAAAAAGCGGCGCAAAGGGTTACAGGAGATATTTTATCATAATTTTGATGTAAGTCAAGATATTGGTGACAGCGGGATCCCAGTACAAAGCTGTTAACTTTCAGAGGTACCTTTGAAGGATCATTGGCGTATTCAGGGAGACTGATACCCATCCTGTCTTTTTGCTCGGCTTTGGTAATCAATGTGTCAGGGGTGGGCATTGAGATGATCAGAAAATGCTCTCTCTTGAATATCTAAGCAGGTTGCGGATCAGTCCGCATTCCTCCTTAACAAACAACTCGCTGACCGCATTGTAAGCGAAAGCAACGATAAAATCATAGAGTGCCTGCAACACAGGCTTATAATCGCTCCATAGGTTGATCAGCTGAAAGAGCGGTTCGTGATCATGGTCCAATTCAACGATTTTCTGAATAAATTGCGCTTTACGGCTGTAAACGGTTTCGTCTGAAGATTCAAAGATAATATTGGAAAAGATCATCCGTTCAGGAACGAGGAGGGATGGTCCAGCAGCCTTTTAAAGAATGACAGCGCATCTTCCTGACCGAAGTCAAAGCGATTGATAAAGCAGTCAGACAAAAAAACTTTGCCTTTCTGAAATCATAATAGAATGGATATAGTGCCGGAGGCGGCGGCGGAATGGACTCCCTCGAGAGAATAAAAATATTTCAAGTCGGTATCTGAAATGCCGTAATTTTTAGCAAATGTTGCTTGTATGCCTCTTGTGTTAAAATAAAGGACGCCGTAAAATATAGTATCATAAGCAATACTTATGCGGCTGTCATACTCCATAGCGATCCCTCCTTGAAAAAAAAAAAAAGATGCAGTTAAACTACACAATATTTTTTTATTTTACCATTTAAATGACCATTGTTCAACTCATTTGGGTTGTACGGATTGATAAATTTTGTGTTTATTATCTGTATTAAGTGAGCAAATTCAAGAAAAAGAGAATTTTTACATCAAAAAAGAGAAGAATAAACTTTTGAATATCCATATTTTAGAAGGTTAAGGCCGGAGGCTTTGGAGTTGTTATCGCTTTGCTCTTGACAGACGCCTCCGGGCAGGGTAGTGTAGAAGCAAATTGTGATAAAGGAGCATGATCATGAAACAGGTACCTTTGGGGAACCAGTGGGGTGGAGGTCCCTGCCATGGCAGCGGGGCTGTATGCGCATCGAATCGCTGAAGGAGGCGGAAGCGGAGCGGTTTTTTGCAGAGTGCCTTGGAGCTGGGGCCAATTTTTTTGATCACGCCGATATTTATGGCCACGGGGCGTGCGAATCGCTTTTTGGTTCCGTTCTGCAGCGTCATCCCGAATGGCGTAGCCGGATGCTCATCCAGTCCAAATGCGGGATTGTGCCCGGCGTCATGTACGATTGTTCAAGCATATTTTGGAGGCGGTGGAGGAGCCAGCAATACGTAACTT
>VOFK01002890.1_pt1 | contig 16540 bp, 21 predicted proteins | sample 5384121 | NCBI WGS metagenome assembly VOFK01 (sample SAMN12384730, study PRJNA508395) | human gut metagenome | isolation source: healthy gut J | host: Homo sapiens
TGTTGTGCTAAGATTTCAGTTGCATTGCTAGGCAAAGGCAAAATACTTCGGCTCACGAGGCCGTGAAATGTTTAACTCAAAAATAAAAGGTATGAGCAAACAACTTCACCCCCGATGAAAAGGTTCCACGAAATCATTGGACGTTATGGTCTGAGGCTGATGGAAGTCGGGACAAACCACCTGAGAGTATTTTTCCGAAGGCCGGAAACTTTTCGACTACTATCCGCTGCGTATGAAACTCTTCGATTACCGGCAGTGGAAACAGCTACCTATCCTCGCTGATTGACGGAACGGACAAGAGTGGGAAACAGAGAACCGACAACATTATCAAAAGAGAACATGGTATCACAGCAATAAACAACAGGATTATGAATGGCAATAACAAGCAAGACGCTCGTTTGGGACAACATTCCCGAATGGGCGATTTTTTGCATTGGAGTACGGCACCCGGGAGGAACTGTTCCTGTCTGATGAGGACAAGAAAATGATAACCAAGTTCATCGCTGAAAACTTTCCGAACGGCTACACCATGTCGGTGGATTGGGAGTCATACAAGGAATTTGACACCAATCCCGCTTTCGAAAGCATGTAAGACCTACAAAGGTCACTTTTTGTAATACCCAAAGAATAATAATATGAGAAAGATAACGTTGAGCGAATACAACGCCATCCCGGAAGACTATCGCGGGATTTGGACTGTCGAACGTTGGGACTTGCCGGATTGGGCGGATTTACGCGAAAAACATATCGGCAAACGTACCATGATGGCATATGACAACGGCACGTGCCTGCTGGTTGAAGGAATGGGGTTTGAAATCGTGGATGACAGCTCATGGAAAAAAACGGATGAGGTCAGGCAGGAAATAGGATGCCATTATTTGAAATTCTACAGCGGGCAAGGGCGCGATCCTCATTACGCGGATTGCGTCATCCGATGGCGTGACACGCTGGAAACGGAAGAGGCAAGGATTGCTTTGGCCATGGATTCCGATACGGAGAAGGATGACGAAATATTCTTTTACTGCGACAGTTTGGACGATTTGAAATCGTTGGCGGACAAAGGCGGGGAGGATTTTACCGTTGCCGGATGCCTCGGTTTCGGGATATACGAAGAACTGTTGCAAACAACTTAAAATGATCGGATATGAAAATCAGATGTCAGGAACACTACGACAAGGTGGCAGAATATGCCAAGAGCATTGGCGACACGACCTTTCAGAATTGCATCGGACGCCTCAAGCAATGGGAGAAAAACTCCAACGGCAGGTATGAGATTGAGTTCTATTGGGATTTTGCGCCGTATTCATTCGGATTCGCGGAAAGGACGCCGGACGGGCGGAACGGTATCGTAGGTGGATTGCTCTACCACGGCAGACCGGATGAGTCCTTTGCCGTGATGATTGGAGGTCCGTTCCACGGATGGAGCATACATACGTAAAAAATTCCACTCCACAAGTTAATCCGTGATTGCGCGAAAAAAGTGCAGAGGTAATCAACATCCGATTACTTTTGCACCATTTTCACGCATTATTATACCATATATTATGTTAGATTTATAATAGATTTCCTTCAGTATCTTTAAGGAAATCTATTACATTAATGATTGATATGCCATCCGCATTCACATGAGAAGGGGTCAAACCTCCCACAATGACTATTTTAGGAAATCCATCTTTGATATGACGAAGGGAATTGGTTTCCTGGTCGATTTTTTTTCTTGAGTGGGCATATCAAGTGCAGACTGTATGTACACACGTTTGTCCCCACTGTTGCAAATGAAATCCACTTCCAGCAGTTTTCGCATTTTCCTTCCATCATCATTTGTTATTCTTACCTCAACTTGCCCTATATCAACTGAATACCCTCTGATGCGCAGGCTCGTTATATATGATATTTTCCATCAGATGTCCACCATCAATCTGACGCAGTAGTTCAGACGGGCATTACGTAGTCCTACATCTTCAAAATAGTATTTTGAAGGCGTGTTGATGTAATGCTTTTCCTTTAATGTCATATCGAATGGCTTTTTTCCAACATAAAAAGCATCCTGTAACATTCCAAAGATAACTCTGTATGGTTGTATCTGAAATACTATGGCCTTTTACGGACTTGAATGTATTTTCAAGGTTTGTCGGATTGGTCAGGCAGCCTATATTGGAAGCGATAATATCTATAAGCTCACTCAAATCATCATCGTTCCTAATGTTGTAACGCTCTTTTATATCGCGTATATAAGTTCCTTGGAACAAGGATTTGAGATAATTTTCTTTTTCTTTTTTATTTGAAAAAGATACGACCTGTGGCATTCCTCCATAAATCATATAATCCTGTAGGGCAGAAAGTTCATTTGTGTACTGTCCTGCCTTGAGAAATTCCGAAAAACTCAGCGGATGGACTCTGATTTCATACCCTCGGCCACGAAATTCAGTTTTTACATCACTGGACAACATCCGGCTATTGCTTCCTGTCACGTATACGTCCGCATTTTTAATTTTCAGATAGCTGTTGAGTACATCTTCAAACTCAGGAACAAGTTGTATTTCATCCAATAGGATGTAATACATATCGTTATCTGTGATATGCCCATCGATGTAATCCAATAATATGTCCGGCTCTCTGAGGTGTTTACTACGTCGGTCTTCCAAATCAACCTGAATAATGTGCTCTTCATTCACACCGTTTTCAAGTAATGATTGTTTGAACAATTCAAATAGAAGATACGATTTTCCACAACGGCGTACACCGGTAATGATCTTAATCATCCCGTTGTGCATCACACTTTTCAGCTCCTGTAAATATTTATCCCTTGGTATAATCATGTTGCAAAAGTAGTGAAAATTATCAATATTGCAGCCATTCTATTGGAGAAAAATGGGAAAAATACCAATTTTCTCCAATAGAGGGCGGGTGTAAGCGAATCCTTGTTCATTATTTGCCCGCATTCATTAAAAATGAACAACCATAAATGAGCGAACAAAAAACATTTTTTATGTATTATCGTTCTGCAAGAGTAATCATTTTCTGATTACTTACGCAAAATGATTGCAATTTTCTTAGACTAAATGTGCATTTTTCCATATTCCTCCATGAAAATCCATCATAAGCACGCTTCGCTTGTCAAGTCCCTTCAAGAAGGTAACTCGGAGGACGATACCTTCCACGTTCGAGCCTGCGGTTTTCGGGCAAAAATTCCCTGCGGTAATTTTTCACCCGAAAAAACGTTCCGGTATCGCCGTCCGAGTTGTGGAGACGGCCGGGACTTAGCAAGCGAAGCGACCTACGACGCATAGGACAAGATAAAAAACAATCTGACGGCGGTATTTTGCCGGACTTGATGTTCCAATGGATTACGCCGTCAACACATTCCCCATATAAAATCTTCTTCCTGTCTTATAGAGCGGCACAAGGAAGCGGGGACTAAAGACAGCTCGCTCGCAACTCTGCATAATACGGTTTTCTCCTTGTCGGTTTCGTGGCGTTCCTGCCGTTTTTCTTACCCTGGGGCTTGCCATTCGTGTGTGCCCGCCCTTTTCCGCCCCTTTAATCCGGTGCTTTTCCTTACTTTTTCCTTTGACTTTCCCGTTTTTCCGCCTCCCGCTTTTCCTCCCGCGGTGAAACAGGATGACAAACGATGAAACACATAGTACAACATATTGTAAATCAATCATATATCAGAAATCATCCTATATATTTGCACTGACAATCATAGTTATCAACCCTAAAAAACCAAAGTTATGGCAAAGAAAAATGGAAGGGACGATCCCCCTAAACCGCAAGTCGCCGAGAACGAACAGATGAGCGACATCATCCTTATCCTCGACAAGATGGAACTGATTTTACAGGCAGTGTCCCAAATTGACAAGGACGGCAGGTACAAGACGGTTCCGGCAGACAAGGAGCATACAAACTCCTTTCTGAAAATCGACCGCTACGCCAGTATGTTCGAGAATTTCCTGAAGAATTTCTGGAGCCAGCTCAAGGACCCGACACGCTTCGGCATCCTCTCCGTCAAGGAGAAAGCACTGGACGACCCGAAAGTGAGGCAGGCCATCGAAGACCTCGCCGCCGGAAAAAAGACAGACGCGGTGGAAGAATTCCTCAAACAGTACGAGATTGTCCCCCGCGACAAGGAAAACCAAAGTATCAACCATCAAAATCAAGAAGAAATGGCAAAAGAAAATGAAACACAGCAGCAGGCCGACCAAGGCGGAGGCACGCAGCAGCAACAGCCCCAGTACCGCTACAACGAGTCCATGATCAACTGGGAACAGCTAAAGAACTTCGGGCTCTCCCGTGAGGAACTTCAGGAACGGGGGCTGCTCGACCAGATGCTCAGAGGCTACAAGACCAACCAGGTAGTGCCCATCAGCATGAACTTCGGCTCCGCCGTATTACGTACCGACGCGAGGCTCTCGTTCCAGCAGTCCCGGGCTGGGGATATCGTACTGGGCATCCACGGTATCCGGCAGAAACCCGACCTCGACCGGGTCCCTTTACTTCGGGCACATCTTCTCTGACGAGGACAAGAAGAACCTGCTTGAGACGGGCAACATGGGGCGTGTCGTGGAACTGAAAAACCGCAACGGCGAGTATGTCCCCTCTTTCGTCAGCATCGACAAGCTGACCAACGAGGTGGTGGCGATGAAAGCCGAGAATGTCTTCATACCACGTGAAATCAGCGGGGTGAAACTGACCGAACAGGAACAGAACGACCTGCGTGAAGGAAAGAAGATATTCATCGAAGGAATGACGGCCAGATCGGGCAACCCGTTCGACGCCCACATTCAGGTCAATGCCGAGCGCAGGAGCGTGGAGTTCATCTTCGAGAACGACAAGCTCTTCAACCGGCAGTACCTGGGAGGCGTGGAACTGACCAAGAAACAGATCGATGATTTGAACGGGGGTAAGGCCATTTTCGTGGAGGGCATGAAACGCAAGGACGGGGAACTGTTCTCCTCCTACGTGAAGCTCGACGAAGCGACAGGGGCCGCCCGTCCTACACCCGCTACAATCCCGACTCCCCTGAAGGCGCACGGGAAATCTACATCCCGAATGAAATAGGCGGCGTGAAGGTCACTCCCGAGGAGCAGAAAGAGCTACGTGAAGGGCGGCCCATCTTCCTCAACGGCATGGTGAACCGCAGGGGCGAGGAATTCTCCTCATTCATCAAGGCGGACCTCGAAACGGGCCGTCTGAGCTATTCGCGCACACCGGACGGTTTCGACCAGCGCGAGGAGTTCAAGATACCGGCCAAGGTATGGGACGTGGAGCTTACCCGCAAGCAGCGTGCCGACCTCCAAAGCGGCAAGGCGGTACTGGTCGAGGGCATCAAGGGGTATGACGGCAAGACCATCTCGCAGTACGTCAAGGCGAACTTCAACCAGGGACGGCTGGACTTCTACAACGAGAACCCCGACCGCAGACGCGACGCCGCGCAGCGCAACGTGGTGTCCGCCGCACAAAGACAGGGAGAGGAAAACCGCCAATCCAGGGGCGCGAGCATAGCCTGACGGTCAAAGTAAAAGTAAAACGAATGTGAAATCCTAAAGAATCAGAACATGGAAATGAACAAGGAAAACAACACGCCTTTCAAGGCGGAGGACGTGAACTGGGACGAGTTGGCAGGCATCGGCATCCTGAAGGACGAGCTGGAGATGTCGGGAGAACTTGACACGCTGCTCAGGGGAGAGAAAACAAAAGTGATGCCGCTCAGCCTCGTGCTCCTCGGTGTGGACGTGGTGATGGACGCCACGCTCCAGCTGGTACGCAAGGACGGTGACCCGCTGCTCGAAATCCTCGGCATCAAGCCCGTGGGAGAGTAACTCCACCTTTATAATTATGTAAACCGAATGTATAACCGCCGTTTCCCGTCCCTCCGTACGCCGGCAAGCGGGAAACGGCTTAATTCTTATCCGAATCATGATAGCAATCATAGCAGAAAAACCGAGTGTCGGTCAGGAGATAGCCCGTGTGGTCGGGGCTACAGAGAAAAAGGACGGCTACATAACAGGAAACGGCTACATGGTGACATGGGCGCTGGGACATTTAGTATCACTGGCATTGCCGGGAACATACGGCTACACGAGAACCACCGCCGAAGACCTTCCGATGCTTCCCGAACCGTTCCGTCTTGTGGAACGACAGATACGTACGGACAGGGGCATGGTGACGGACATCGCCGCCGGCAGGCAGCTCAAGGTCATCGACGGGGTGTTCTCCGAATGTGACAGCATCATCGTGGCGACCGATGCCGGGCGTGAGGGGGAACTCATCTTCCGGTGGATATATTCCCACCTGGGCTGTACCAAGCCTTTCAAACGCCTGTGGTTCTCCTCGCTTACCGATGAGGCCATCCGAAAGGGATGGCAGACCTCAGGGAAGGATATGAATACGACAGCCTCTATGCGGCCGCGGACAGCAAGGGCGAAGGCGGACTGGCTGGTGGGCATGAACGCCAGCCGCGCGTTGGCGGCAGTCTCCGGTTCGGCGAACAACTCCATCGGACGGGTACAGACCCCGACCCTCGCCATGATATGCGCGCGCTTCAAAGGAGAACCGCAACTTCGTCTCCACACCATACTGGCAGCTTCATATCACGCTGAAGCAGGGAGAGGCGCACCGGCTGTTCATCCATCCGGAGCACTTCGGGGACAAGAAAGCGGCGGAAACGGCATACGGACGCATCATTCCCGGCTCGGCGGTGACAATCACCAAAGTGGAGCGTGGTACGGTTTTCCAGCAGGCCCCACTTCTGTATGACCTGACCTCCCTTCAGAAGGACTGCAACATCCACCACGACCTTACGGCGGACAAGACTCTTTCCATCGCCCAGTCCCTGTACGAGAAGAAACTGGTCTCGTACCCGAGAACGGGCAGCCGGTACATACCCGAAGATATCATGGCGAATATACCCGCCTTGCTGGAAAAAATCATTGCCATGCCTCTGTTCAGGGAGTACGGACGCACTTTCGATTTTTTCCGCTCTGAACACCCGGAGCGTGGATACCACGAAAGTGACCGACCACCATGCCCTGATCATCACGGGTGTCGCTCCCGAAGAGTTGTCCGAGGCGGAATCCGCCGTCTACACCCTGATAGCCGGCAGGATGCTGGAAGCCTTCTCCCCCGGCCCTGCGAAGGAGCGGCTGCTCATGGAGTGTATGTGCGGGGGGCATGGATTTCCGCTCCCGGTCCGCCTTCATCGTCAACACGGGCTGGCGGGCGGTATTCGCCCGGAAGGAGGACCGGGAAAAGGACGAGCCGGAAGATGGCGGAGGAACGGCCTTGTTTGCCGAAGGCGGGCTGGTTCCGCTCTCGGGTCGCGGACTGTCGCAGAAGAAGACCCTGCCCAGGCCGCTTTACACGGAAGCCACGCTGCTTGCCGCCATGGAGAACTGCGGAAAGGATATCACGGACGGAGAGGCACGTGAGACTGTCAAGGATTCGGGTATCGGCACACCCGCCACCCGTGCCGCCATCATCACGACCCTGTTCAAACGTAACTATGTCGAGCGTTCCGGCAAGAGTATCCTGCCGACGGAAAAGGGGCTGTACCTCTACGAATCGGTGAAGGACATGATGGTGGCCGACGCAGAGCTGACCGGCACATGGGAAAGGGCACTGGCACGGATAGAGGGACGTACCCTCGATCCGGACAGCTTCATGCTCTCCATCAGGGAATACACCGGAAAAGTAACCGGCGAGATATTGCGCCTCAAATTCCCGGAACCGTCATCACACGCCTTTACCTGCCCCAAGTGCAAGGCCGGCAACGTGGTGGTGAAGTCCAAGGTCGCGAAATGCGACCGTGAAGGATGCGGGCTGCTGGTGTTCCGCCGTTTCCTGAACAAGGAACTGACCGACCGGCATCTTGAACAGCTTTTCTCATCCGGCTCCACCCGGCTTATCAAGGGTTTCAAGGGTAAGAAAGGATGTTCTTTCGATGCGGCACTCACCTTTGACGACAGTTTTAACCTGAAACTTTCTTTTCCCAAGCCCAAAGGTGCAAAAGGCAAATGATCCCGCCATTCAATTCTGCGGGCAAAGGTAGCGGAACCGCCCGTTTCCACCTGCAAGGTCGGGCCTTGCAGGTTTCGGGGAAAATCATCCTCGCCCCGCTCCGGTATTTTCCCCGAAAACCTTGCCTGTGGAGGCGGTCCGCTCTCCGGCCCCCGAAATTGGAAATGACATGTTTCACCCATTAACAATATACGGTCATGAAAACGAGGGAATATATCGGAAAACTGACAACAGGCAAATGGACAAGGATGACAGTATTGGCCATCGCGGCCTTCATCGTGTTCGGTTATCTGTATTCAAGAGGCGTGTCGCCCGTGTGGACGGCAGTCGCCATCGTCTGTTTCAGGGGATTCTTCAGGTTTCTCTATAAGGTAGCCTGCTTCCTGGTGGCAGCGGCGATACTTTTTTGTATCCTCAGCTACCTGGTATTCTGATTCCACCGGCATAAAATATAGGAAGATGGAACAAATACGGCATATAAACCGCTGCAATACCTTGCAGGACAGGGCTGTCCTCACGGAGGACGGCTCTTTTTGTGTTCCATGCCTTATGGAAACAGGGATAATGAAAACACGTTCGGAAAGGAAAGGGAGGCATATACAGCCATTGACAGACCGGAGAACTACCGGGCAAAGTTGGCAAACGCCTCTTTTCGGACGGCAAGGCCGGGCCCTCCGGGTTTCGGGGAAAAATCATCCTCGCCCGGAGGGCTTGCGGTATTTTTCCCGAAAGCCTTGCCTTTCCGGAAGCGTTTGCCGTAAAGCCCTTGTAGTTCAACGGGCTGCCAAAGCCCAGGTATTCACAATTAAAATTATAGAGTCATGAATCAAGCAATCATCTCAAGACCGCCGATGGCACCGGTACAGATACCAGTGCCGATACCGGCAAGAAGGAAGTATCCTGTCCCGGAACCGACCGTCAAATTCCCCCCACGGGAAAGAAGCGGACCCGTACACATCTCCACGCTGCTGGACCCGGTACTGGAGATATGCAGCCATCCCGACCGGAACAGGCTGCTGGCGGAGTTCTTCAACAGATAGAAAGAATACGGTTATTCACACTTTAATTCATACAATTATGTTTTTTACAGCAATCAACCAGATGATGACCGAAGGCGTGGACCTTACGCTGGTCATCCGTAAAGCAAACGGACAACTGGCAGTATCCACGCTGCCGAAGTCGAACGGGCTGAAGGACGAGGCTCAGAACCACATCGTACCCTTGACGGTCAACGGGAAGCCCGAGGAACTGGACGCGGGATTCCTGCAAACCGTCGCACGCCCGATACAGAAAGCGGTGGGACTAATCACCAACATGGCTCAATTCGAGGTGCAGGCGGAGAAGGCCGCATCCGAAAGTAAGGCGGCGAAGGATGCAAAGGCCAAGGAGACGAAAGAGGAGAAGGAGAGGCGGGAGAAATACGAGAAACACCTCAAGAAAGCGGAGGAGCCTGATCGCGGCCAAGAACCATAAGGATGCCGTCACCGCACTCTCTCAGGCACGCCTCCATGCCAAGCCACAGGACCAGAAGAAGATTGACGAAATGATGGAGCAGCAGAAAAAGGCGATGAACAAGGGCAGCCTGTTCGAACTGATGGATGAACCGGTGCCGCAAGCCCAGTCGCAGCCACGACCGCAACCTATGGCGGCAACGGCACAACAGCGACAGCAACCGCAGCCACAACCTATGGCAGTTTCCGTACAGCAACCGCCCTATCCGCCACAGCCTCAGGTACCGGGATCCATGGCCGGACAACCGCAACAGCCTTCGATGTGGCCACCTCAGCAACCGCCGCACAGACCGGTTCAACACCAGACCCCACCACAACCGCAATACGCACAGCAGCCTTCCGTACAACCGCAAAACTATGGCGGTCAGGAAGTCACGCACTGGCAGGAACCGGAATTCACGCCTGAAGACTACCGGATGCAATACCCCGCAGACGAAGAAATCAATTACAATCCCAAGGATTACGAGGAATATCCCGATTTTCCCCAATCCATGTTAGAACCCAAGTATTCACCCTATCAAACAGTTTAAGACTATGGCACTCGAAATCACAGGAATGACACGTTCATTCACGTTCAAGAAAGGCAGCGGAATGGTCACGCTCGACGATCCGAACCCGTCGGACAGCCCGGAAATGGTCATGAATTATTACTCCAACTTTTATCCTGAACTGACAACCGCGACGGTACACGGTCCGGTACTCAAGGATGACAAGGCCGTGTACGAGTTCAAGACCACTGTCGGAACCAAAGGATAGGATATATGAGGAAGAACAGGAAAAAGAAAAACAAGAAACCATGTGTACCATTGGACGAACACCGGCAGGAACAGCTGGCAAGGCTCATCATCGGGCAGACACGGAGGGAAACCCGATACGGGGTGGACAGGAAAGAACGGATTGCGGCTCCAAGCGGGGCCGTAATTCTTTTCTGAGCACGGCGCTTGCACCGGTTGCCCTGAAAAGCCTTGTCGTGGAGACATACGACGGACTTCAATGCGGCAGCATCAATGTAATCACGCGGGAAAACTATGAGTTCCTGCGTGATTCCTTTTTCAAGTATGCCCTGTTGCTGCAAAAGGAAGCGGCGCACACACCGGGAAACAGTATCGGGGAGGGCATAGCCAGGCTGTACGACGAGATGGACGCGCTTGTGGGGGATGAGCTGAATGTCAATATCGAGCAGGAAAGAGGCAGGCTCTTCTTCCGTTTGTGGAAGTACCACCGGTGGGGAAGTCTGACGCTGTACTATTTCCCTGTGAGGTTCCTGGAATCACTCAGTCCCGTTTTAAGGAGGATCGCCATTACCTTTATCCACAAGCTGATGACGGCCAACGGTATCAGCACCATTCTGGATGACGATGACGCGGAGTTCATATTCGAGCTGCTCTCGGAGGACGGAGGCGATGACCCGCAGGAATGGAAGCCGGGTGAAACTTGTGCGTTCCTATCAGGAGGGGAAAATAGGCAGGCTGCTCAGGCGGGTGGCTGCAAAGTCCTATTACAAGGACCTGCCGGGGGCAATCGGCTCGTACACTCCCCAAAACGGGTTTGAAAGGCAGCTGGTCGACGCCATGAGGAGCGGTCTGCCCTTCCTGACACCGGAACGGGGCATCATGGGGTACGGGTATGACGCCTACTACTCCGAGAATCCGGATTTCCATCCGATGTACCTGCAACAGCAGATAAGGGTCGTCTATGACATCAACGATATAGTGTCTGAATATCTCGTTGACTATTACAATTCAAACAGCAGGGAGACCTATGACATCACGCCGGTAACGACCTGCGACCTCTCGTCCGATACCGGAGAACTGTTCCGGATGGATGACTATCCGGAGCGGTTCTTCAAATGGGCGGATAAGTTCATCAATATAATCTGTTAAAACATGCTGGAAACGAACGAATTGACAAGAAAACTCAGGACGCTGCTCCATCCGCGGGCAGCGCTGATTGCCTATGCCCGGGAAGACAACAGTCATTATGTATATGACAACAGTTATTTCATCGAGGTCAGGGATATAGATGAAAGCGGTATAATGGGCGAAGGCCGTCCGGTGACGGCGGAGTTCATGAACGAGCTGGTACGGGGCTATTCCGAAAGGCACAGCGCCACACCGTATGGAAGGATACCGTCCAACCTGTTGTGGTGCGACCCGCGTAAGGGAAGCGAGAAATACATCTGGTACAACTCTCCCCGGAAACGTATGATGTTCTTCAAGGAAGCCCTCAAGATAGAGAACGCGGAGTATCATCTGCCGGGAATCATCTACGAGGCCGGAGAAAGCCACCTGAATGTCTATGCCTGCAAAGACAGGGAACCGACGGAAAAGACGGAACTTTATGCCGCCCCGTTCTTCAACGTGACGCAGGCAAGCGTCTGTCTGGGTTCCGCCAGAATAGAGAAGCCGAAAGACCTGACCTACGCGAAACTGCTCGAATATTGGGAGAGGAAGTTCTGGCTGACGGAGTTCTCCCATCTGGGAGCGCATGGCAACCCGACCAAATCAAATCTCGTTCTGGTCACGAAAGCGGCAAAGGACAGACCTTTCGACCTTGAAGAACTGAGACCGTTGAACAACTTGAAACTAAAGGACATACTGAAATGAAAAGAGTGCATTATATCGACAACTACCTGATTGACCCGCAGCACCCGGTAACAGTGAATCTTATCGGCGCGGGCGGAACCGGTTCGCAGGTGCTGACATGTCTGGCCCGGCTCGACGTGACATTGCGGGCGCTCGGACACCCCGGCCTGTCCGTCACGCTCTATGACCCTGACATCGTGTCCGGGACCAACATCGGACGCCAACTCTTCAGTGATTCCGACATAGGCCTGAACAAGGCGAAATGCCTCATTACCCGTGTCAATAATTTCTTCGGCAACGACTGGAAAGCGGAGCCCAGACCCTATCCGTCGGTGTTGAAGGAGGTGAAACGGGATGAAATCGCGAACATCACCGTCACCTGCACGGACAACATCAAGTCCCGGCTCGACCTGTGGAACGTGCTGGGAAAGATGCCGCCGGCCTCCTACACGGACAATGCCACGCCACTCTACTGGATGGACTTCGGCAACACGCAAACGACCGGACAGGTTATAATGGGGACCGTGCTGAAAAAAATCAGGCAACCGGCTTCCACGCTGTATGAAGCGGTCGGCTCGCTGAAGGTCATCACCCGTTTCGTGAAATACGCGAGAGTGAAGGAGGAGGATTCCGGTCCGAGCTGCTCGCTGGCAGAAGCATTGGAGAAGCAGGACTTGTTCATTAACTCCACGCTGGCGCAACTCGGGTGCAATATCCTGTGGAAGATGTTCCGCAACGGGATGATAGAGCATCATGGGGTGTATTTGAACCTGGCAACGATGAAAGTAAACCCGATATCAATCTAATATAAAAGTATTTCAGTGTTATTTAGACATAAAAAGAAGCTGTGAGAATACTTCGGTTCGCTGATAGTTTTGTAACTTTGCCCTGCAAAATAAATAAGCATATTACACAATGGAACCATCTATATACAGTTATTCACTTTGCATTGCGCTGCCGTTGATGTCGTTCTTCGGCTTTTATTTTTTGTTGGCTCCAACCCCGGAAAAAGCCATTTTCAATAATTATCTGCGTTCCCGGCGAATTATGGGGGTAGCCATACTGTTACTTGCCGCCAACTATTCGGTACATTTCTTTTTTGGAATCAGGTTCAAGAATACCGATGCCGCCATCCTGATGAACCTGTCCACCTATTTTTTGTGCTACTGGTTGTTCAGTTCGGCCCTCACCACTCTGCTTGACCGCTTTTATATCACCAAATGTCGGTTACGGACGCATATCTGTCTATGGATACTGTTTTCCATCCTTTCCGGCATCGTTCTGCTGTTGTTACCAAAAGGTGGTTTACAGACAACGGTGATGTTTGCCTTGGCCGCATGGTTGGTTATCTATGGGCTGTTCTTGACCCGTAGGCTTCTCCGGGCCTATCACAGGGTCATCCGCATTTTCGATGACACCCGTGCGGATGACATCGGTGCCTATATCAAATGGCTTTCCATTTTCACCTACTGGGCTGTCACATTCGGGGTGGGATGCGGACTGCTGACATTCCTGCCTGATGAATACATCTATATCTGGATTCTGTCATCGGTACCGTTCTACATTTATCTCTTCCTTTGCTATCTGAACTATCTGCTGTTTTACGAACAGGTGGAAAACGCGATGGAGGATGGCATGACTTCTGAAGAGGAAGACCTGTGTGACACCACAAACCGGGAACAGGCACAGAGGCAGGATACTCCTTTTTTCCATGCCGAAATGGCGAAAAAAATCAAAGGTTGGATCGATGCGGACGGTTATATCCGGCCCGGCCTTACCATAAAGGAGCTTTCAGATGTGCTTCATACCAACCGCACCTATCTTTCCGCTTATATCAAGACTACGTATAAAATGACATTCCGCGAATGGATAACCGGTCTCCGGTTGGAGTATGCGAAAAACATACTGAAGGAGCATCCGGAGATCAATATACAGAAGCTGGCTGAGTCTTCCGGCTTTCTTTCTCGCAGTAACTTTATCAAATCATTTACCGAAAAGGAAGGATGTACGCCTGGCAAGTGGAAAAAAGCAAATCTGAAGTGATTTGTGTGGTAAAAATCCGATGAAAAAGCTCTCAGAAACCCATTTTCCAAAAGTGCTCATACTACAAAAAGTGCTAATTCGACAGCCACAAAAGTGCTAATTCGACAACTCAAAAAGTGCCGATTTGACAAAATAAGTGCTCAGACGACAATGCGAAAAGTGCTCAAACGACAATTTTTATAAAACGCTGTGTTTTAGCAAAAAAAGTTTTTGTAATATTTTGGGCGCTGAATGGCATTTATTACCTTTGGAGATGACAAAGATAATGAATTCAAGTTTATATGAGCAGAAAAATCACTTTTCTTACCCTGTTTCTGTGGCTGATGACGCTAACTTTTCCTGTCATTGCGCAGCAGAAAGCAGACACGACCTACACCTTCCGGTTCGTTCCGCAGAAGGACATGTTCTACGTGCCTTGGAATGGCAATGACACGGAACTTGCCCGCCTGTTGGAATGTATCGAAAACAACAAAGCAACAATTCTTGACGGCAAACTGCCGCTATTGGTTGACGGATACTGCAATTCGCAGAGCAGTGAAGTCAAGAACCTTGCAACAGCGAAGATTCGAGCCAACCGTGTGAAATCAGAACTGATTACACGAGCGAAAATCAAGGAAGAAAACTTCATTACCCGCAATCATGTGACAGAGGGTGATTTTGTCACCGTGCGCCTGACGGTACCGGTAAAGGAAACAGCCGTGACGGATGCGGAAGCAGAAGCACGACGCAAGGCGGAAGCCGAACGCTTAGAAACCGAGAAGCGTGCCGAGCAGGAACGGCTTGCCGAAGAGCAGCGCAAGGCGGAAGAAGCCCGACTTGCCGCTGAAAAGGCAGAAGCCGAGAAAACCGCTCAACAAAATACACTTGCCGACACGCTGTCGGAAACCAAAATCACAACTGATTATCATCTCTCCCTGCGTGCCAACCTATTGCGCTGGGCTACCCTGACACCCGATTTAGGACTTGAATGGCGCATCTGCCCATCGTGGGGCATTGCCGTAAACGGCTCGTGGACTTCTTGGAGTTGGAATGACAAAGACCGTCGCTATGCACTCTGGGAAGTGGCTCCGGAAATACGTTATTACATGGGTGAGAAGAAAGCCTGGTATCTGGGTGCGATGTTCAAGGCCGGACAGTTCAACTACAAGCTTTCCGAAACAGGCAAGCAGGGCGACCTGATGGGTGGCGGCATCACCGCCGGCTATCGCTGCGGCTGAACAAGGCACTGGCTCTTGATTTCAACCTCGGTCTGGGCTACCTGAATGCCGATTTCGAAAAAAAATATGAAGTCATCGACGGTGTACGTGTACGCCGCGGCAACGAAACAAAGGACTGGTGGGGCCCCATCAATGCCGGTGTGACATTGGTATGGAAGTTATTCTAACACGGAGGAATAGAATATGAAAGCAAGACAATATATAAATATGATGGGAATGGCAGCCGCCGTGCTGCTCTCTTCCTGCGTGAAGGACACGCTCTATGACACGCCACACCCCCCGACAGCGGGAAGATTGCGGTGACAGCCGACTGGTCGGCACGCGGTGAGGGTATCGACATACCTACCACATGGACGGTTACCATGGGCGACTATACGGGTACGGAGACTTCCGCCACCCATGCCCCCGACCATCTGTTTGCTCGGGCAGCTACACCCTTTGCGGTGTGGAACCCTGCCGAAGGAATCATGGTAAATGGTACCACCGCCACCATTGCCGCAGCCACGGGAAACCGAGCAGGCACGGATGCCTTTGTGAACAATGCCCCGGGATGGTTCTTCACCTATACGAAACAGATGAGCATCGAGAAAGACAAGGACTATCCGCTGACCGCCGCAATGAAGCAGCAGGTACGCGAACTGACGCTTGTCGTCAAACCGACGGGTGATGCCGCCGGACGCATCACGGAGATTGTTGCTTATCGACGGGTGCAGCCAGAACACTCGATTTCGCTACCGATACCTACGGAGCCGCTTAAACGTCGTGCTGCCCTTCACCAAGATAACCGAAGGTGACGATGCCGGCAAGTGGAAAGCCACGGTGCGGTTGCTGGGTGTGACCGGTACGGAACAACTGCTGACGGCTGAAATCCGCTATGCGGACGGCAACCCGAGCCCCACCACGCTGAAAAGCGACCTCACAGAAGCTCTCAAGGAGTTCAACACCAGAAAGGGCAAATCGCTGACCCTCGGCGGAACGCTGGTTGAGACTCCCGAAGGCATGGAAGTGGACGGAGCCGAAATCAACGGCTGGGGAAGAAGTGAAAGGTGATGATGTAAATGCCGTAAATAATTTGGAACATAGGAGCAAATAATAAAATTATAGATATAATGAAGACAAGATTTTTACTGGCGCTCGCCCTCACTGGCAGCCTGCAGCAACGACA
>VOFK01003592.1_pt1 | contig 16532 bp, 21 predicted proteins | sample 5384121 | NCBI WGS metagenome assembly VOFK01 (sample SAMN12384730, study PRJNA508395) | human gut metagenome | isolation source: healthy gut J | host: Homo sapiens
GGACGGAACGCTCCCTGACATCGGACAAGACCATTGCCCCGGACACTGTGCGCGATATCCGCGCGGCAAGCGGCGCGGCATTCATGTGGTGTACTGCACGCGGGCCGCGCCGTGCCGGAGCTGGCTTGTATTTTGATATGGTGCCGATGATGCGCTACGCTGCTGTGTGCAGCACAGGCGCGCTTGTCTATGACCGCGTGGAAAAGCACTGCATTGACCGCCGCCCGGTCAGATCGGAACTGGCTGCGGCGTTGGCGGAGACTGCAAAACGGTATCGCGCGATGCCGCATATCCTCACGGACGACGAGACCATTGTTGCCGCAGACGATGTAACATATGAAGGACTTTCACGCGGGGATCTATCAGCCTATGTTTGAGAGGATCACGCGCAAGGTCGCTGATATGGCTGGAGGAGGCACGGCATCTTACATCCATCGGCAAGGTGAACATTTACTTCCGCTCATCGGAGGATTGCCATGCGTGTTATGAGGAGCTCAGGACACTTCCCTTGTCCTTTGCAATGCCGGAGGAGACTACATTGGAGATGACGGCGCAGGGCGTCACGAAGGGCAGCGGCCTGAAGGCACTTGCGGACTATCTGCATATCCCGATGGCGCAGACCGTCGGCATCGGCGACTCCGATAACGACCGCGCGATGCTGCATGACGCCAGCCTGTCCGTTGCGATGGGCAATGCACAGGCGGATATCAAAGCGCAGTGCGATCTGATCACAGAGGACAACGACCACAACGGCGTGGGCGAGGCGATCCGCCGCATTTTGGAGTTCTAACGCAGGCGCGCAAGGAAAAAACGAGAACGGCATTGCATTCCGCAGGCGCGGCGTGCAATGCCGTTCTTTACAGTTTCTTAACTTTCTGCTCTTATTTCTTAACTTTCACTTTGCTTTTGAGAAAACTATACTGGAATTACCGATTCATACGTTGCATTCGCACAGACAATTTTCCGGCAGAAAGAGGTCCTTTCATGAATACATATATTTTCGCGCAGGCATCGACATTGGCTCCACCACCGTGAAGCTCGTCCTTCTGGACGAGGAGGGAAAGCTGCTCTTCGGCGAGTACCGGCGGCATTGCGCGCACACGCAGGAGGCGCTTTCGGCGCTTCTGCGCGAAGCGCGCGAGCGGGTGGGGGACTGTGCCCTGCGGGCGAAGATCACCGGCTCGGGCGCGATCAATCTCGCCAAGGCGCTCGGTATCCCATTCGTGCAGGAGGTCGTGGCTGTCGCGGACGCGCTGCGGCGCGAGGCTCCGCAGACCGATGTGGCCATCGAGCTTGGCGGCGAGGACGCGAAGATCATCTACTTCGGTACGACGCTTGAGGAGCGCATGAACGGCGTCTGCGCCGGCGGCACCGGCTCGTTCATCGACCAGATGGCGGCGCTTTTGCAGACCGACGCCGCGGGCCTTGACCGCGAGGCGGAGAAGTATCAGCAGATCTATCCCATCGCCGCGCGCTGCGGTGTGTTTGCCAAGACGGATATCCAGCCTCTCATCAACGAGGGGGCGACCAAGGCGGACCTTGCCGCATCCATCTTTCAGGCAGTCGTCAACCAGACCATCTCGGGCCTTGCCTGCGGCAAGCCGATTCGCGGCTACGTCGCGTTCCTCGGCGGACCGCTGCACTTCCTGCCGCAGCTCAAGGCGGCGTTCATTCGCACGCTGAAGCTCACGGACGAGACCGCCATCGACCCGCCGAACTCGCACCTTTTCGCCGCGATGGGTGCGGCGCTCGACGAAACGGCGTGTGAGGCGCTGCCCATCGCCTCACTCATTGACCGGCTCACGAGCGGCGTGGAGATGGCTCTTCGAGCTCCACCCCGCCTGCCGCCGCTGTTTGCCTCACAGGAGGACTACGACGCGTTCTGCGCGCGCCACGCGCGGGCGGTGGTGGAGAAGGGAGACCTGGCAAGCTATACGGGCGGCTGCTTCCTCGGTGTGGACGCCGGCTCGACCACGACAAAGCTTGCGCTCATCGGCGAACGCGGCGAGCTGCTGTGGTCGTACTACGCGAACAATCAGGGCAGTCCCATTGAGACGGCGAAGCGCGCCGTCTCCGCGCTCGCGCGCGAGCTGCCGGAGGTGTGCGCACATCCTGCGCAGTGCTCGACCGGCTACGGCGAGGCGCTGCTGAAGGCGGCCTTTTCGCTCGACGAGGGCGAGGTCGAGACCATCGCTCACTGCACCGCCGCCGCCTTCTTTGATCCGCAGGTGGACTGTGTGCTGGACATTGGCGGGCAGGACATGAAGTGCATCCGTGCACAACGGCAGCGTGGACAATGTGCTGCTCAACGAGGCGTGCTTTCGTCCGGCTGCGGCTCATTCATCGAGAACTTTGCCGCCTCGCTCGGCTACAGCGCCGAGGGCTTTGCCAAGGAAGCGCTGTTCGCGCCGCACCCGGTCGATCTCGGCACGCGCTGCACGGTGTTCATGAACTCCAACGTCAAGCAGGCGCAGAAGGAGGGCGCGGGCGTGCCGGATATTTCGGCGGGTCTTGCCTATTCCGTCATCAAAAACGCGCTCTATAAGGTCATCAAGCTCTTCGCCGACCCGAGCGAGCTTGGCGCGCACGTTGTCGTGCAGGGCGGCACCTTCTACAACAAGGCTGTGCTGCGCGCGTTTGAGAGGATCTCCGGCGCGGAGGCAGTCTGTCCTGACATTTCGGGACTCATGGGGGCGTTCGGCGCGGCGCTGATCGCCCGCAGCCACTACCATGGGCAGGAGACCGCGATGCTTCCGCTCACGGAGATCGAAACGCTGGAGTACAAGACGCAGACGCTGCACTGCGGCGGCTGCTCCAACCGCTGTATGCTGACGGTCACGCGCTTCCCCGGCGGGCGGCGCTACACCACCGGCAACCGCTGCGAGAAGCCCCTCGGCGCGGGCAATACGGACGCGCACGAAAAGGGCGCGGACCTTTTCGCCTACAAGCGCAGCGGCTGTTCCGCTATCCGCCGCTTGCGGCCGAGGCTGCGCCGCGCGGTGAGCTCGGCATCCCGCGTGTGCTGAATATGTACGAGAACTACCCCTTCTGGGCGACATTTTTCAAGGCCCTCGGCTTCCGCGTGATCCTCTCGCCGCTCTCCGACCGCAGGCTCTACGAGCGCGGCATGGAGTCCATTCCGTCCGAGTCCGAGTGCTATCCCGCGAAGCTCGCCCACGGCCATGTGCAGTGGCTCATCGACGAGGGTGTGCATACCATCTTCCATCCCTGCGTGTTCTTTGAGCATCAGGAAACGCCGGACGCGCAGAATCATTTCAACTGCCCCATCGTGGTGTCCTACCCCGAGAATCTGAAGAACAACGTGGAGGCGGCCGCCGACGGCGAGGTGGAGTATCTCAAGCCCTTTTGCCTTCACGAGCGAGAAGACGGTCGCCGACCGCATGGCGCGCTTCTGCCGCGAGCAGTGGGAATATCGGAGAAAGGAAACGCGGCAGGCGGTTTCCCTGCCTGGGGCCGAGCAGCAAAGGGCCAAGGAGGATATTCGCGCCGAGGGCGCGCGGGTGCTCAAAAAAATGCGGCAGGAGGGACGCTGCGGACGTCGTTCTCGCGGGGCGGCCCTACCATCTTGATCCTGAGATCAACCACGGCATCCCCGAGCTGATCGCCTCCTACGGCCTTGACGTGCTGACCGAGGACAGCCTGCCCATCGGCTTCACCCCCGAGCGCCCGCTGCGTGCGAACGACCAGTGGGTATACCATTCCCGCCTCTACACGGCGGCGGAATTCGTGCGCCGGTGCGACGGTCTCGAGCTCATTCAGCTCAACTCGTTCGGCTGCGGCCTTGACGCGGTGACCACCGACCAGGTCTCCGAAATTCTCGAGGGCAGCAACAAGCTCTACACCGTTCTCAAGATCGACGAGGTCAACAACCTCGGCGCGGTGCGTATCCGCATCCGCAGCCTGCTCGCCGCCATGAGGATCCGACGTGAGAAGGGCATCTACGCCACGGTGCCCGCAGAGCGCGGCCTACCACCGCCGTGCGGCCTTCACGAAAAAAATGCGCGACGAGAAGTGGACGCTGCTCGCGCCCCAGATGAGCCCCATTCACTTTGATGTTCTCGAACCGGTGTTCGCCAACACGGCTACAACGTGGTACGTGCTCAAGAACGACGACCGAAGGGCCATCGATATGGGGCTCAAGTACGTCAACAACGACGCCTGCTTCCCCGTCCATCACGGTGGTCGGCCAGCTTATGGAGGCGGTGACCTCGGGCCGCTACGACACCGATCACCTTGCCCTCATGATGACGCAGACGGGCGGCTGCTGCCGCGCGAGCAACTACGTCGGCTTCATCCGTCGCGCGCTGGAAAAGGCGGGCTATGGCCACATTCCGGTCGTCTCCGTCAACCTCAACGGCATGGAGAGGAACGAGGGCTTCACGCTCTCCAAGGGCCTCATTATGGATGCGGTCCACGCGCTGGTCTACGGCGACCTCTTCATGCGCTGCCTCTATCATGTGCGCCCCGTATGAGCTGGAAAAAGGGCAGCGCCGAGGCGATCCATCAGAAGTGGAAGGAGATCTGCGTCGATTCGCTCGTGAACCCCAAAACGAAGTGGCGCTATGCCGACGTCTGCCGCGGCATCGTGGCGGACTTTGACGCGCTGCCCATCGACGTCGAGACGCTGCGTAAGCCGCGTGTCGGCATTGTGGGCGAAATTCTGGTGAAGTATATGCCGCTCGCGAACAACCATTTGGTCGAGCTGCTGGAGGCCGAGGGGGCCGAGGCCGTCGTGCCTGACCTGCTGGACTTCTTTAACTACAGCATTTACGGGCGTGACTTCCGCCATAAGAACCTCGGCACCTCGTGGAAGGATTCCGTGGTCGCCAAGGCCGGCGTGGAGATGCTCCGCCGTCTCCGTGCGCCCGCGCTCGAGGCGCTGGAGAAAAGCTGCCGCTTTGAGGCGCCCCATGCCCATTGAGGGGATGTTGCCAAGCTCGCCGAGCCGTTCCTCGCCATCGGCAACCAGTACGGCGAGGGCTGGTTCCTCACCGGCGAAATGGCGGAGCTGCTCACCTCCGGCACACCTGAACATCGTCTGCATCCAGCCGTTCGCGTGCCTGCCAAACCATGTGGTCGGCAAAGGGGCGTCATCAAGGCGCTGCGCAAGTCGTACCCGTGGGCGAACATCGTTGCCGTGGACTACGACCCCGGCGCGAGCGAGGTCAATCAGCTCAATCGCATCAAGCTGATGCTTTCCTCCGCGCGCCGCGCGATGCGACAGCGGTGCGGCGCAGGACGCGGAAGCGCTGCCGATGGCCCGCTGAGCACCGGATGCAGCAGAAAAAAATGACCGCTCTCCGACGGGAGAACGGTCATTTTTTGCGCGGTGTACGAACCGTGCGCCGTATTTCTTGCAATTCCCGTGTATGCGTGGTAGAATCAATGCACTAATCGAAACGGAGACTATTATGAGCATTCTTTTTGAAAACTGCGATCTTCTGCTGCGCGGGGAGGACGGCGGGTACTCGACGCTGCACGGCTTCCTCGGGGTGCGCGGCGATACCATCGACTACATCGGCACGGAAAAACCGACGGGGGAGTATGAGGAGCACAAAAGCATGGAGCATAAGCTGCTCATGCCCGGCCTCATTAACTGCCACAATCACTCGCCCATGGTGCTGCTGCGCGGCGTAGGCAGCGGCCTGCCTTTGCGTGAGTGGCTGTTCGACAAAGGTCTTTCCCATCGAGGGACCGGTTGGTGCCCGAGACATCGCAGCGGGCAGCCGTCTTGCCATCCTCGAGATGCTGGCGAGCGGCACGACGAGCTTTTTCCGATATGTACTTTTTCCCCGCCGAGACGGTCGCCGCCGTTGCGGAAGCGGGCATGAAGGCAAACATCAGCCGCTGCGTGCAGTGCTTTTGATGAAAACCAGACCGTGGAGCAGAACACGCAGATCCCACAGTCGGTGGAGCTGTTTGAGAAGTACCACAACGCCGAAAACGGGCGCATCCGCATCGACTTTTCCATTCATGCGGAGTATACCTGCAAGCCGCACATCGTCCGCGCCTACAGCGAGCTCTGTAAAGCACACGGCGGGCGGATGCACATCCATCTCTCCGAAACACAGCGCGAGGTGGACGAGTGCATCGCGCGCTACGGCAAGTCCCCCTGTCGCGTGGTTCGAGGAGCTGGGGACGCTGGACAGCCCCACCGCCGCGGCGCATTGCGTCGCCGTGAGCGACGAGGATATTGCCATTCTGAAGCGCTACGGCGTGAATGTTATCCATAATCCTACAAGCAATCTCAAACTCGGCAGCGGCTTTCGCGCCGGTGCGGAAGCTGATGAATGCGGGCACCAACCTCGCCCTCGGCACGGACGGCGCGGCGAGCAATAACAACCTGGATATGTTTGAGGAAATGCACCTGGCCGATATCATGCCCTGCGGCTACCGCCACGACCCGACGGAGGTCAGCTCCGCCGAGGTGCTGGACATGGCAACGGTCAACGGTGCAAGACTACAGGGCGCAGCGATACCGGCGTGTTGGCGGTGGGGAAGAAGGCGGATATTATTGCGCTCGATCTGGACAAGCCCCACCTCTATCCGAACTTCGATACCCCCGCGCTGCTGACCTGCGCGGCCCACTCATCCGACGTGGTGCTGACGATGGTGGATGGGAAAATTCTGTACGAAAACGGCGAATACAAGACGCTCGACCGCGAGAAGGTATTTTATGAGGCCCGCGCGGCGGTCAAGCGGTTATACGCGTAAGGAGGAGAACGATGCAGAGAGCGGATCACGATTTAGCCTTTATGCTGCAATATGAAAACATCGCGTGGTACGAGGACGGTAAAGTAAAAAATACTTGACCGCCGCATCTATCCCGCAAGGGTCGAATTTGTCACCTGCCATACCCATCAGGAGGTTACGCAGGCCATCACCGACATGGTGACGCAGAGCGCGGGACCGTACACTGCCGTGCCGATGGGCATGGCGCTCGCGGCGCACGAGTGCCGCGGTAGGACTGCTGCGGAGCAGATGGAATATCTGCGAAAGGCGGCGCACACCATCTCCCATGCGCGGCCCACGACGGTCAAGCGCATGGCGCTTTTGTGCGACCTCTGTCTTGCCGAGGCGGAACGCGCCCTCGCCGCAGGCGAGGACACGGCGCAGGCCATCGTGAACAAAACGGTCGAGCTGAACAACACCCGCTACGAGCGCGTGGCGAAGATCGGTAAGTACCTTGTCGATCTGTTCCCCGAGAACGGCACGGTGATGACGCACTGCTTTGCCGAGACGATCGTCGGCATGATGCTGCGCGAATGCAGCGAGAGAGGGAAGCATATCCGCCTCTCTTCTGCCCCGGAGACGCGCCCCTATTTTTCAGGGCGCGCGCCTGACCGCGACGGTCTGCCGCGACATGGGCTTCGATGTCACCGTCATCTCCGACAATATGCCGGCCTTTGTCATGCAGCGCGAGGGCGTGGATGTGCTCACCACCGCCGCTGACGCCATCTGCTGCGACGGACATGTGGTCAACAAGGTCGGCACGTTCCAGAACGCCATCGTCGCCAAGTACATGGGCATCCCGTACTTCGTCACCTATGGCGCGCCCGACCAGGGGCATCCGACCGTGGACACGGTACACATCGAGATGCGCGACCCGAACTTCACCCCTGCAGGCAATGGGCGTGCGCACAGCGGCGGAGGGCGTGAAGGGCTACTATCCCGCCTTCGATATCACGCCGCCGCATCTGGTCTCCGGCGTGGTGACCGACCTCGGCATCTATTCGCCCTACGATCTGCACCGCTACTTCACCGACGGGCACATCGACGAGCACAACCTTGTGGTGTGAGGAGGGGAAGACGATGAAAACGATCACAGAGCTTCGGCAGGAGATCGTGGACCATTCCCTGCAGGCTTTTCATGAGGGATTGTTTTCCGGCACGAGCGGGAATATGAGCTGCTATCTGCGCGAGGAAGACCTCATGCTCATCACGCCGACCTCGGTGCGCTACGACGTGATGCGCGCGGAGGATGTTGTGGCCCTGCGGCTTGACGGCACGGTGGTCGAGGGACATTTGAAGCCCTCGAGCGAGTGGCGGATGCACACGGCGGTGTATGACGAAAACTGCCCCGATGTGAACGCTGTGTTCCATACCCATTCGCCCTATGCCACGGCCTTTGCCGTGAACCACCAGACCATCCCCGCCGTGCTGATCGAGGCGCTGGTGTTCCTCGGCGGCGACATCCGCTGCGCGGACTACGCGACGCCCGGCACGAAAGAAGTCGGATTGAACGCGGTCCCGGCGCTTGAGGGACGCAGGGGCTGCACGCTCGCAAACCACGGCGTGCTCGCCGTGGGCGGCGACCTCGCGCAGGCGTATCTCAACGCCGAGTATATCGAGGATGTGGCGAAGGATCTACACCATCGCCCACTCCGTCTTTTACCGGTGGAGCTGAAAAGTCTATAAAAAGCAGGAGAGCCGTTCCAAACGGAACGGCTCTCCTGACAGTTGTCGGCGGGGAGAGGGATCCCGCCCTTTTGCTTTTTTGGGGCAGCGCTGCGCAGACGCAGTTGCGCGGTGCTGCCAGAGCTCAGCGCCCCTGATTTCTCTTTACTGCTGCGACTGTCTCCTGCGGCGCGAAAATAGCGGGATAGCGGGCGGTAGAGCAGCGCGGTGATGACGAGGCAGAGCACCATGTCGATGAACACATAGCTGCCGTTGTAGACGGCGGAATAAAGGTAGGGGTTGGTGAAGGTCGTATTAAAGACCTCGGTCGGCTCATAGATGCGGTAGATCGTCACGCCGCTGATGAAGTGGACGAGGAAACGGCACACACAGCCAACGACCGTGCCGACGTACACGCCGCCCTTCTGCTTACGGAACAGGCAGGCCACGCCGAGTACGCCATAGGCGAGCACATAGTCAGACAGCATCGAGGTCGGGCCCCAGGCGTAAGCGCCGTCGAAAAAATGAGCTGCAGAAGGCCGTAGGCGAAGGAGGCGAGGAAGCTCTCCTTGCAGCCCCAGCGGGCACAGTAGAGGAAGATCGGCAGCATACCGATGCACACGCTGCCGCCCTGCGGCAGCTCAAGGAGCTTGACATAGCTCAGCGCGGTGGCGGCGGCTACCATCAGTGCGCCCTCGGTGAGGGCGCGGGTCTTGGTTTGGGTCATGGTTTTTCTCCTGCTTTCTGAAAAGATCAACCCCAATGGTCCGATGAAAAAAATGCCGCATTGCGGCGATCGCAATGCGGCATACCTCATCAATATCCTTCGCATTCCTACGCCGGCATTACCCGGATCAGGTTCGAGGGACTGGGACGGCGTTACGCCCCGATCTCAGCCGGCTTGCGCCAGCGCCCCTTGGAATTGTCGAGTTTTATTATAGGTTTTTGAACGAGTTTGTCAAGGGGCGATCTGCACAATTTTTACGGCTTGCCATCGTGCGCGGCTTACGGTACAATAAGAACCATAAACCATCCTGGGGAGGGAAAACCATGAAACGCTGCTTTATCTACGCCGCGGGCACCTTCTACGGCCTGTGGGAGCCGCCGCGCGGGGGCGATCTTCAGATCGCCGCAGACGCGGGACTGCATCTGTGCGAGCGCCTTGGCGTCCGACCGGACGTTGTGCTCGGCGATTTCGACTCCATGGACGTCCGCCAAGCGCCGGCGGACTGCATCCGCGTGCCGGTCGAGAAGGACGACACCGACACCATGCTGGCGCTCCGCGGGACTTCGCCGCGGCTGCGATACCTTCTATCTCTATGGCGCGACGGGCGGCGCGCGGCTCGACCACACGCTCGCCAACCTCCAGTCGCTTGCCTTCCTTCTGCGTCATGGGGCAAGGGGTTATCTCTACGACCAAAATTTCGTCTACACAGCCATCGAAAACGAAACGCTTACGCTCGCACGCGAGGTGGAATGGGGCATCGTTTCGCTCTTCAGTATGGGCGACCGCGCCGAGCACATCACGCTCGAGGGGCTGCAATATCCGCTCACGGACGGGACGATCGACTGCGGCTTCCCACTCGGTGTGAGCAACCACATCGTTGCGCCGACAGCGCGCATTACGGTGGGGCGCGGGCCGCTGCTCGTCGGCTGGGAGCTGCCGAAATCGGAGGGGGAGGCGTGAAATTCTCGCGCCGCGAGAGACAATCCCGCTCCGCTGGGTGGCATTCTCTCTGACGCGGCGGTAGAATCGAGCCATCCAAAGACCAAAAGGAGGTCGCTTTTATGGAAAAGAAAACAATGGGCAGCTTCCTCGCGGCCCTGCGCCGCGCGAGCGGCATGACGCAGAAGGAGTTGGCGGAACGGCTGAACGTGTCGGACAAATCCGTTTCGCGCTGGGAACGCGACGACGGTGCGCCGGATCTTGCGCTTATTCCGGTCATCGCGGAGGTGTTCGGCGTGACCTGCGACGAGCTGCTGCGCGGCGAACGTGCCGCGGCGGGGGAGGAGCAGGGCGCACAGTCCACGCCAAAGGGAGAGCAGCAGAAAAAGCACCTGCTCGCGGCGAGCCTTTCGCGCTTCCGCTCGCGCTGCTGTATCGCGCTCGCGCTTGCCGCCGCGGGCTTCCTTGTGGCGATGGCCTTGCAACAGCGCCCTTGACCGCGCGCTGCTCGGCTTCTTCCTCGGCGCGGTGTTCTTTGTCGTGGCGGCCGCCGTTGAGACCGTGCAGCTCAACGCCGCGCTCCTTGCCATACACGACGAGGAGAAGGGGAGGCTGTGGACGCCTTCCGCCGCGCGGTCGTCCGCGGCGCGGAACAGGCCTACGGCGCCGCGTGGGTGCTCTTCGCCTGCACGCTGCCGCTGCTGCTGGCGTTCATCCGGTCACGATAAACGGCTTCACCCTCAGCCGCACGGGCGTCGGGATCTCACTTGATTTTTGGCAGGCAGCTCTCGTTCTGCTTACCGCTCTTGTCACAGGCGTACTTGCTGTGCGGCTTGTCGAGCGGCGGCTGGTGAAAAAGAGATTCCTCCCGCCGGAGGAGAAACCGGAGGCGCAGCGCAAAAACGACAGGCTCCTGCGCACCACAGCGCTCGCGCTCTGCGCGGCGCTGGCGCTGAGCGCCTTTATCAACCGCGCGCTTGTCGGCTTCGGCGACACAAGGCGGCTCGCCGAGGGAACGGAGTTCACGGACTTTGACTCGTTCAAGCGTTATATGCGAAAGCCCGTCAAGCCGACCTATGACAGCGGCGGAGGGTTTGCGACGGAGACCGCCGTTGCCGAAAGCCCGCTCTACTACGAGAATGACACGCCGATCTATCGCTCGCAGACCGAGGGCGCGACCATTGAGGACGACAACGGGAATGTGCTCTGCAACTTCATCTGGCGCAACCGCTCGGTCGTTCTGTGGCGGACAGGGCCAAAGGCAGACGGCTATCTGCCCGTCACCGTCTACACGCAGGAGGCGATGTCGCTGGCACGGCAAAAGGCAAAGCACATCAACACCGTGTTCTACGGCGTCTATGCCGCCGAGGCTGTCGCCGCGGCGGCATACTATCTCCGCAAGCGCGAAAAGTGAAGAAAGGCAAAGAGAAAGCGCAGCCAGGCGGCTGCGCTTTCCTTGTTTTCAGATGTGAACGACCTTCAGCTCGCTCGCCTCAAAGAGGCCGAGACGCTTGCCGACGTTGACGTACACCTGCGGGTCGCCGCTGGTACAGATGGTGAAGGTGCCCTTCTTCTGCGGGTTCAGGGCATTCTGCTCGGCGAGGTACGCCTTGACGGCATTCGCCTGCTCGAGCGCGGGGTTGATGAGGTGCAGCTGCGGATAGCACTCGTGGAAGTTTTCCTCCACGATGGGGTAGTGCGTGCAGCCGAGAATCAGGTCGTTGACCTTCTCGCGGGAGAGAATGTTGTCGACCTGCGTGGTGATCTCAAGATTGATGTCGTGTTGATTGAAGTCGCCGCGGTCCACGAGCGCAGCGAGTAGGGGAGAGCCCTTTGCCGACCACATGGCAGTCGGGGTTGCCCTGATGGATGAGTTCGGCGTACTTGCCGGAGGCGACGGTGAATTCCGTGCCGATCAGGCCGACGCTGGAGAGCTTCTCGCGGATGACGTACTTGGCCGCCTACTCCACGATGCTGATGATGCGGAAATCGAAGCAGGGACGAAGGCGCTCGGCCATCGTGGAGATGGTGTTGCACGCCACGGCGGTACACTTCACACCGTTGGAGCCGAGGAACTGGAGCATATGGCAGCTCAGCTCAAAGATCTGATCTGCGGTCTTGTTGCCGTAGGGGCAGTTGGCGCTGTCGCCGAAGTAGATGATGTCCTCACCGGGCAGGATGCGCTGCAGCTCACGCACGACGGTCAGTCCGCCGATACCGCTGTCCATCACGCCGATGGGATTGGACTTGTCAAGCATGGTAAAACCTCCTCAAAATGCAGTGGCATTTTCTTCCGTTATTGTACCATAGGAAAGACAAATTGCAAGCAGAAAGATATGGACGGAAATTATATGGGACTTTTCTGCGAAAATCCTTGCAATTCTGTAAATTTCTGCTACCATAATATTTGGTGGAGTTTGGCGCAGTATGCCGTCTCTGCCACGGGAACTGTAAAATACGGATCGGGAACACACAGAAGATTGGTGACGGTATGACGATTTTTAACTTTATTTCGCTCTTCGGCGGGCTGGCACTATTTCTCTACGGCATGCAGCTCATGGGCGACGGCCTGAAGAAGGGCTCGTCCGGTGCGCTCAAGGCGGCGATGGAGAAGGTGACGAACAATCCGCTCGTCGGCTTCCTGCTCGGCCTTGCGGTCACGGCGGTCATTCAGAGCTCAACGGCGACCATCGTGCTCACCTCGGGCCTTGTCGGCGCGGGCGTGCTGACGCTGCACCAGTCCATCGGCATCATCCTCGGCGCGAACGTCGGCACGACCATCACGGGTCAGATCATCCGACTGCTCGACCTCAACGCCGACGGCGGCGCGTGGCTCAATCTGTTCAAGCCCTCCACGCTCGCGCCCCTTGCGGCTATCGCGGGCATCCTCTTCATCATGGCCATCAAGACGCCGCACAGCGACACCGTCGGCAGCATCACGATGGGCTTCGGCATCCTCTTCACCGGCCTTCTGAACATGACCGCAGCGGTCAGTCCGCTGGGTGAGTCGCCCGCGTTTGCGCAGATGTTCTCCGGCCTTGCCGACGCGCCGGTGCTCGGCTTCCTCGCTGGTACGGGCGTAGCCTTCCTCATTCAAAGCTCGTCGGCGACCATCGGTATCCTGCAGGCGCTCTCCATGACGGGCGTGCTGACCTTCGGCTCGGTCTACGCCATCATCATCGGCGTGAACATCGGCGACTGCGTGACCACCGCCATCGTCTGCTCCATCGGCTCGAAGGCGGACGCAAAGCGCACGGGCGTCGTCCACATTATCTTCAACCTCTGCGCCTCCGTCATCATCATCACGGCGCTGACCGTCCTGCATCATGCGGGCGCGCTCGACGGCCTGTGGGGGCAGACGATGACCTCCGGCGCCATCGCGAACGTCCACACGATCTTCCGCCTTTCCACCGCGGTTCTGCTCCTGCCGGTGTGCGGGCAGTTTGAAAAGCTCTCCCGTGTCCTCGTCAAGGACGATCAGCAGATCGGCGAGAACGTCGACCACGAGCTATCCCAGCTCGATGAAAAGTTCTTCGCTTCGCCCGCGCTGGCGCTCTCCGCCGTGTCGGACGCCATCAGCGCCATGGCGCGCCTTGCGCGCACAGGCGTGATGAGCGCGCTGGACGTTCTGCATCATTTCGACCGGCATACCATCGACGTGATCGACCGCAACGAGGACCTCATCGACGCATTGGCCGACAGTGTGGACAACTATCTCATCAAGCTCTCCAGCCATGTCCCACCGGGGCACGGCAATGACCTGCTGAACTACTACATCCAATGCTTCTCCGAGTTTGAGCGCATCGGCGACTATGCCGTGAACCTCACGGAGAACGCCGAGGAGCTGCGCAGCAGGGCATTGAATTTTCGAGACCGCGCAGCAGGAGCTGCAGGTGCTCGGCGAGGCTCTGCGCGAGATCATGGACTATGCCTACCGCAGCTTCACCGCCGTGGACGCGCAGACCGCCCGCCGCATCGAGCCGGTGGAGGAGGTCGTGGACGACATGGTGGCAACGCTCCGCACCAACCACATCCGCCGCCTGCGCGACGGGCAGTGCACGGTCTACGCGGGACTCGTGTTCCTCGATATCCTTATCAACGCCGAGCGTATCGCCGACCAGTGCTCCAACCTCGGCGTCTACACCATCTCGCAGTTCGATCCATCGGTCATGAACAGCCACCACGAGTATATCCACCGCCTGCACCAGGGCAACGATCCGGTGTTCAACCGCGAGTATCAGGAAAAGCACGAAAAAAATACTTCCGGAATGCTCAGCGCCATCAACGACTGAGAACAAAAACAGAGAAAAAAGCGCCGCGGCTGCGGCGCTTTTTTGCGTCCTTATTTCAGCGTATCGCTGTTGTTGAGCACCGGCACGCTGTAGAGGAACAGTACGTCCGCGTCGGTGAAGTCCAGCAGCTTGCCCATCTGGGAGGAGGAAGATAGCGGATATCCGCCAGCGTGATTCTTTGCGTAGCCCTCAGCGAGCAGGGGAGCAAGAGAGCTGCCGAAGGAGTCGCGGAAGACGATCAATTCGCGGTCGGTTTCGGCGTTCGGATTTTCGATCGACAGGAGGAGAGATCGAGCCGGAGAGGAACAGCTCATAGGGGTCGTTCCCCGCGCCCTTTTCCATGTCGTACACCGCGCCGGGCTTGCCGGTCTCGTAGTTGTAGACCGTGCAGTCCTCCAGCGTTTCACTCGTGAGATAGCGCAGCTCGTCGGGCTGCATGGGCAGCGCCGCGTAGCCGTAGTACACGCCGTAGTAGGGGCGGTCGAGCACCTGCTCCGTGTACTCGTCCGTGAGCGTCACGCCCATCTCACGCGCGAGGTACGCTGCCACGGCGGGCAGCCTTTCCTGCCGCCAGTGGGAGTCCGTGCGGTAGTAATCGTCCAGTGTCAGCTGACCGAAGAGGTCGATATACTGCGCGAAGTCCGTCTGCTCCCGCAGGGCCTCGACGAAGGCTTCGTAGTCAATGGCGGGATAGCCGTTTGCCTCCGCGAGGAAGTAGTTCTTGTCGGGGATGACGGAGAGGTAGACCCTTGCGCCCGCGTCCGCCATGAAATTCTCGTAGAGGTAGCGGAAGCGCTCGGCGGCGTGGTCGATGGAGCCTTTGTTCATCGGGTATTCGAGCTTCGCGGCATAGCCGTCCTTGATATAGACGCCGTTGTTGTCCTTTTGCCGGTAGACGTAGAGCCGGTTGAGCGCCTTGAGCGTGCGCCACTCGTCGCGCAGAGGGAACTGGTCAAGCGCATAGCCCTCAAAGTCGGACATGAATTTGCCGCTGAGCACGGCGTCCATGCGGATGGCGGGAAGTTGTTTGAGCCTGCGCCGCTCGCTGAGCGAGAGACTGTCGGCGGGCTTGAGCGCCGCCCACGCCCCGAAGCCGAAAAAGGAAACGCGGCAAGGAGCACGACGGTCACGATATTTTTGATGCGTTTGTTCATCCTCGCACCCCCTTAGAAGCGAAAATACAGGAACGGATTGAATGAGCCGTCCACAAGGTAGCCGGTCGAGACCGCGAGCACAGAGACGAGCACGAGCGGCTCGAGCACATCGACGACCATTGCTCCGGCTCTGGTCGAGCCGCTAGCCTCCACGCCCGCTTCGGCAGCGGCGTCGCGCCGACAATGCCGATGAGAAACACCACGGCAAAGCTCCGGAGATAGTACCGGCTGATCGGGTCGACCGCGCTCACGCCCGCCGCGCCGAACAGTCCACCGATAGTCGCAGCGACTTCGCCGACGCTGTTCGCGTCAAAGAGCACAAAGCTCACAATGACGAGCAGCAGAACGTAGATGTGCTTGAAAACGCGCGTTTTGTTTTTCGCCGTGTTATGTAGAGGACTGCTGTTTTGCAAACAAAAAGACCAGACTTCAATCCCGATGCGTAGCTGCATTTGGTGATTATGTAAGTGCGAGTCTGAAACTCAAAATAAAAATATGTGGTGGCCCAATTGGTTCAAGTTGCTTTTTACTTGCAGTATAACATACCGAGGAAATTCTGTCAAGTTTTTGCTCCAACAGTGTATATTCCGGCGCTGCTTTTGGTGGAATACTGTTTTTGTTTTCGGTGATTTAACCGTGCTGTGTCGAACTGGAAAAACGTAAAGCCAAAACTGGCAACCAGCTCGGCCTTGTTTCTGCTTATTCAATCCTCTGACGGCTCGTACAACACTTCGGTCATGATTCTCGCCGCGAGCTTAAAGCCGCTGATAAACGCTTCGCGCTCATTCATACCGTGCGGTTCCGCCTCGCAGTCTTTGAGCTTTTCAAGATTTCCCTTTTCTTCTGCTGAACCGTGGAGTTGCCGGTATCGAGCTGTCCCTTGATGCCGAATAACATAGCTTAACATTCTCGTGGGCACTCCCGCGCTTAAAACTGTGTTCTGTGGACGATATTAAGCTGTAGATCTTCAAGTGTTGACCACCACTAACCATGTTCTTTGTT
>VOFK01000094.1_pt1 | contig 16530 bp, 22 predicted proteins | sample 5384121 | NCBI WGS metagenome assembly VOFK01 (sample SAMN12384730, study PRJNA508395) | human gut metagenome | isolation source: healthy gut J | host: Homo sapiens
CTCGACTTCTGGTTGGTCTTGTTCTGTAGCAGCTTTTAGCCGCAACCTTTACGTCATATCCGGAAATGATTTCATTGCCCCATGCATCTTTTGTTGTAAGAGCATAAGCAGTATTCTCTTCCAAGGCCTTCAATTCTGTATCAGTTACTCCATTTGCAAATCTGAGAGTCAAATCATAAACACCTTTGTTAGCAGTAGGTTCTTTTTCTGGGTCTGCTACACGAGTCAAAGCATCTACACTAAAATTATCTGCAATATTAGCTACAACAAAGCTAGTATTACCTTTAGAATCTGTCAGACCGATTTCGTAAGCCTGAATATCTGCAGCTTTCAGATTCACCGGATTAATCAAAGCGTGAATCTTACTACCACCTCTGGCAATAAGTAAATCACCTGCTTTCTTAAATTTATCATTTCCATTAAATTTGATGTCTGTGGTTGCTTTATGATAATACAGAGTCGCTTCAGCTTGTGTAGAGCCTAAATCAACAGTACCATCCTCTTTTACACCTAGCACACTCATACCGGTGATACGAGCAGATTTCGGCATAGAAACCTTTTCCCATTCTCCTGTTTCCTTATTGAGAATATTCAATACCCAAACCAATGGATTGCTAGCGTCAGCACTTACATAGATATCTGTAGCAGCTTTAACATTTGTTTTTTAGGTTTTCCGTCTTCTGCATCCCAAACTATCAATATCCATCTTCAAGAAATTTCCGGTGCATATCCAGCTTTTGCCCGGAGTTCCTACTCCCGCATCACCTTTTTTACCTTCAGCACAAATACCTAGGTCATTGCCATTGACAATCCAGTTCTTTGTTACCGGATCAATCTTGATTGTCGTTGGAGTAGCATCCTTACCGCTTGTGATAGAATAACTTTTATTATCATTAAAAGTTATCTTAAATCCACCGGTAATGCCTTCAACATTAGTCACCCATTTACCTTCTTTTACAAAACTCTGCAACTTGGCGATGTCGGCTTTGTTTGCGTCAATCTGTGTTTGTAGATTGTCGATGTCATCATCGTAGTCCTTACAGCCTACATAGGTGACAGTAGAAAGTGCCAACGCCCCGAAGAACATCACTTTTACAAATTTTCTTTTTCATAACTACTTAAAAATTACATTAATAATATATTATTAAACACTAAGTTTCAATAATAGACAACCCGTTACTTTGTAGGTAACGGGGAAACCTTTGTTCCTGCTCTTTTGGAGTAGTCAATACAGAAAAATGATACGATAGATTATGAAAGTTCTTTACCCCTGCTTCTGACGAGCGGCAGAGGGGAGGAAAATCTTTGGCATAATTTAGAGGTTAACAAAGCCCTAAAATAAAGAATCCGCGTGTTTTATCTATCCTAGTTCTGTTTTTGAGTAGTTTATTGGAAAAAATGTTTGATTTCGTTTGGTTGTTTTAAGAAATATGCTCATATTTGCACCGGAATTTCTCCCCGTTACCTACAAAGTAACAGGATAATAATCAGGTATTTAATCCTATTACTGAGCGCTTTATAAAATCGAGAACTTGTTTATTTGCTTCATCAATTTTTTTGCTTCGGAAAGGCTTGAGGTATGTTTCCGTTACAGTGATAGACGAATGTCCCATAGCTTCGGAGATAATGCCCGGATGAATTTCGCAATAATAAGCCGTCGTAGCCCAAGTGTGGCGGGCGGTGTACGAGCTTAATTTATCGCCTAGTCCTAATAACTCTCCCAGCAACATTAGTTGTTGATTAAAGCTGCGCAACGCCAACTGATATTCCCGATACGCTTTCTTTCTTTTGTTCCTTCTCGGCTTTCCAAAAAAGGAAAGAGATAAGGAGAAGAAGAATCGCGGTTCATGTATTTCTTTACCAGAATCATTGCTTCCGGAGTTAACGTCACCGACAGGGGACGGCCTGTTTTTACGCCGACGATACGTGATCACATTATCACGCAAATCACTCTTTGCGTAGATAAGCAAGATCGACAAACGGCATACCTCGAAGTAGAAACATAAGAATGAAAAATTCTTGTGCACGACGCATATTTGAAGATGCACCCGAAGATTGTGACAGTTTGCAAAGACTTTTCATATCTTCATTACCCAAAGCCCGTTTATGGTCGGCACGAGTTCCCGTATACACCGAACGGAACAGATGCGGGAACGTATGGTGCCCGATGAAGATCGACGGCACGATTGTAAACGGCACGAAAGGTACGAAGATAGGTAGAAACCGTATTCCAGCTACACCCACGACTACGAAGATAAACTTCGAACCCTTTTAACCACTCTGAAGTTACCTCATTGAAGGCAAAATCATCTTTTCCCACGATAAGCAATAATGGCATTGAGATTGCTGCGATAAACATGAGCAGTTCCAAAGTTTCCCTCCATTTGTAGCCCATAGGCTACTTGCTTCATAAATCCTAATACTTTTGACATCTCACAATTTATTGATTAATTCGACAATAAAGATACGAGTATTCTCATTAATATGGCTGGTTTTGTGCCAGGATTTAATAAAGGTATTGTTTCTTTAAAAGGAACAAGGCGTTCCTCGGTGAGAAACAGGTCGTTTCTTTTTAAAGGAACAGGGGCTTGGTTTTAAACCCAAAATAGATGTAAATAAGATGTTGAATATCAAGATGCTGTGTTATGGCTGATTTGGGCCGATACATATATGTTTGTTAGGGAGAATAAAAATGATTAAAACTAAGAACTTTTTGCCTGTTTTATTGTCTTGTTTCTATAACCTATTAAAATAGAAAAGATATGGATGATATGATTAACAGACACGATTCGATTGCCGAAGAGAACATCGAACCGAATGGCCGTCCGGCTAAAAATCAGTTTGAAGAATGGAGCAGTGAAGTAACTGACCGTGCAGATAATGTTTTCAAAGATGATACGAAAGACGGTCCTATCAAGAACCGCAAGAAACGTATAAAAGAAATGGATGAAGTAATCAAAAAGGACCTTGAATAAAGGTCCTTTTTTTATTTGGTGGGTATAAAAATGTAGTAAAGACACTTCATATAAGTAAATCAAAAAAGAGTAACTCGTTGCCGAATAACTCTTTTGAAGAAGTGGAGCGTATCGGACTCGAACCGATCACCTTAACACTGCCAGTGTTACGCTCTAGCCAGATGAGCTAACGCCCCTTCTTTGTCTTATATGATAACGTTTGTAAACGAATCTTTTTTGTTGCCGCAAATATAATGCATTATTCTGAAATAATTGCTATGTTTGCGGTAAATAATAGTTTAAAATAAAGAAATGCTGATTTATAATACGACTTTTCAAGTGGACGAGGATGTTCACGATAATTTCTGATTTGGATTAAAGAAAGTCCTATATTCCCGAAGTACAGAAGCACGGTACGTTGAAGACGCCGCGTATTCTGCCGGATATTGAGCCACCGGGAAGAAGGAAGTGCGTACTCTTTGCAATGGGAGGTGGAGAGCAGTGGGTTACTGCATCGTTGGCATTTGGAACAGGGAGTGCGCCTGAATGATGAACTGGCAAAAATATTTAAAGATAAAGTGATCGGGTTTCCGACCTTGATGGAGGTGATAGAGTGATTCAACCGGTAAAAGAAAAGATAATCCTGGGGATTGACCCCGGTACGACAATCATGGGATACGGTGTTCTAAGAGTGAAAGGAACCAAGCCTGAAATGATTGCGATGGGGATTATCGACTTGCGTAAATTTGCCAATCACTATTTGAAACTGCGTCATATTCACGAACGTGTATTGAGCATCATCGAAAGCTATCTGCCTGACGAACTGGCTATTGAAGCACCATTCTTCGGCAAAAACGTGCAAGTCGATGTTGAAGTTGGGGCGTGCGCAGGGAGTAGCGATGGCAGTGGCCCGTTAAGCCGTGACATACCAATCACCGAGTATGCTCCTTTGAAAATTAAAATGGCTATTACCGGAAACGGACAGGCCTCGAAAGAGCAAGTGGCGGATATGTTGCAGCGAATGCTTCACTTTTCGAAAGAAGATATGCCTACTTTCATGGATGCGACAGACGGTTTGGCGGCCGCATATTGCCATTTTCTGCAAATGGGACGGCCGGCATTGGAAAAAGGATATAATAGTTGGAAAGATTACATAGCAAAGAACCCGGATAAGGTGAAATAATTGAGGATATAAGTTCTATGCTATAAGTTTATAGGTGCGATAAAGCACTATATATCAAAGGAAAGGGTTAAGATGAAGATGGGGAACTAATTATTTAGCAATACTGGGAGTAACTACAGTGACAACAGTGATGAGTTGTTCTTCTGCAAAAAAAAGGAATACGCTTCTTATGAACTCTATCCCGTTCGTTCGGGGAATCTTGTCGAAATGGAGTATGCTCGTCGGGGGCTACCAGGTTTACGCTTTGGGCGCCTACGGCTGATGAGGTACGGCTGATGCTTTATGATGCCGGAGAAGGCGGACATGCTTACGAAACGGAGAAAATGGAACCTGCTGAAGACGGAACATGGACGGTGACCGTAGACAAAGATTTGCTGGGTAAATTCTACACCTTCAATGTGAAGATTGATGATAAATGGCAAGGAGATACACCGGGTATTAACGCTCGTGCTGTCGGAGTAAATGGCAAGCGTGCTGCTATTATCGACTGGAAATCGACCCAGCCGGAAGGGTGGGGAGAGTGACCGGCGCCCTACCCCTGAAATCTGCTGCCGATATATGATTATCTACGAAATGCATCATCGTGATTTCTCGTCGGATTCTACTTCGGGGTAAAGAACAAAGGAAAATATCTTGCCTTGACCGAACGAGGAACCATGAATGCTGATAAACGTCTGACAGGGATCGACCATTTGAGAGAACTGGGGATCACGCATGTACATCTTCTTCCTTCCTCTGATTATGCTTCTATCGACGAAACAAAACTGGAAGAAAACCACTATAACTGGGGATATGATCCGGCGAATTATAATGTGCCGGATGGCTCCTATGCAACCGACCCTACCAGCCTGCCACTCGTGTGAAAGAGTTCAAGCAGATGGTACAGGCATTGCATAAAGCAGGTATCCGTGTGATAATGGACGTAGTGTACAACCATACGTTCAATACGATAGAGAGTAACTTTGAACGTACCGCTCCCGGTTACTTTTATCGCCGGAAAGAAGATGGTTCTCTGGCAAATGGTTCCGGATGCGGTAATGAGACGGCAAGTGAACGCCCTATGATGCGCAAGTTTATGATAGAGTCCGTTCTTTATTGGATAAAAGAATATCATATTGACGGTTTCCGTTTTGACCTCATGGGAATACACGACATCGAGACGATGAACGAAATCAGGAAAGCTGTGAACAAGGTTGATCCTACCATTTGTATTTATGGAGAAGGTTGGGCAGCCGACACTCCCAATATCCGGCGGATTCGTTGGCAATGAAAGGAAATGTTGCCCGTATGCCGGGTATCGCTGTCTTTTCGGATGAATTGCGCGATGGACTTTGCGGACCTGTGTGGGAAAAAAGAGAAAGGGGCTTTCCTCGCCGGAGTTCCGGGAGCAGAAATGAGTGTTAAATTCGGTATTGTGGGTGCTATTGAGCATCCGCAAGTACGGTGTGATTCGGTGAATTATAGCCGGCAACCTTGGGCGAAGCAACCTACCCAGATGGTTAGCTATGTTTCCTGTCATGATGGTTTGTGTCTGGTAGACCGATTGAAGGCAAGTATGCCGGGAGCTACTCCCGAACAGTTGGTCCGTCTGGATAAATTGGCGCAAACGGTGGTCTTTACTTCACAAGGTATTCCTTTTTATTTATGCTGGCGAGGAAGTGATGCGTGATAAGAAAGGAGTGGACAACAGCTACAAGAGTCCGGATGCGGTAAACGCTATTGACTGGCGGCGCAAAACTACGAATGAGGATGTTTTCACCTATTATAAGCGTTTGATTGACTTGCGTAAGTCCCATCCCGCCTTCCGTATGGGAGACGCGGAAATGGTTCGGAGACATTTGGAATTCCTGCCTGTCGAGGGGAACAATCTGATTGCGTTCCTTTTGAAGGAGCATGCGAACGGTGACCGTTGGGAAGATATTATCGTTGCTTTCAACTCCCGCACTACTCCCGCACGTCTGGAAGTACCTGCCGGCAAATATACGGTAGTATGTAAGGACGGTGTGATAGATGTTCGCGGACTTGGGACGCAAACCGGACCGGAAAATTGTTTCCCGGCCAGTCTGCACTGATTATGTATAAATAGATAAAAATAAAAGAATATGAGCCAAAATACATTCAGCATGGCGGGGGGCGTAGTACGCAACCCGCTTGTGCGTTTAGCCAAACCCGTCACGGCAACTATCGGGGCAGACGAACATATAGCCATTGTAGGACCGAACGGTAGTGGTAAAAGCCTTTTGTAGATACGCTGATCGGTAAATATCCGCTGCGTGAAGGAGCGCTGCAATATGATTTTTTTCTCCTTCTGCTACTCAGACCGTTTATGATAATGTAAAAATACATCGCTTTTCGTGATACCTATGGAGCTGCCGACGCCAATTACTACTATCAGCAACGTTGGAATGCCCATGACCAGGATGAGGCTCCCGATGTCCGCGAAATGCTGGGCGAGATCAGGACGAGCAACTGAAAAAAACGAATTCGACCTTTTCCGTATCGAGCCTCTTCTGGATAAGAAGATTATCCTTCTTTCCAGTGGGGAATTACGCAAATTCCAGCTCACAAAGACCCTGCTGACTGCTCCCCGTGTTCTGATTATGGATAACCCGTTTATCGGACTGGATGCTCCTACACGCGAATTGCTTTTCTCTTTGCTCGATCGTCTGACGAAGATGTCGTCGGTACAGATAATTCTGGTGCTTTCCATGTTGGATGATATTCCTTCCTTCATTACCCATGTCATTCCCGTTGACAAAATGGAAGTCTTTCCGAAAATGGAACGTGAAGTCTATTTGGATGCTTTCCGTTCAAGAGATACGGTCGTTCCTTTTTTGACGATTTACAACAACGTATTATTGATTTGCCTTACAACGGCCACAATTACGATGCCGACGAGGTGGTGAAACTAAACAAAGTCAGTATCCGCTATGGTGACCGTACTATTCTGAAAGAACTCGATTGGACTGTGCATCGTGGGGAGAAATGGGCATTGAGTGGAGAAAACGGCGCAGGCAAATCAACCTTGCTGAGTCTTGTTTGTGCGGATAATCCCCAATCGTATGCCTGTGATATCAGCCTGTTCGGACGAAAAAAGAGGAACCGGGGAGAGTATCTGGGAAATTAAGAAACACATCGGCTACGTCAGTCCGGAGATGCATCGTGCTTACCTTAAAAACCTGCCGGCTATTGAGATTGTAGCAAGCGGTTTACATGATAGTATCGGGTTGTACAGACGTCCGCAACCGGAGCAGATGGATATTTGTGAATGGTGGATGGATGTATTCGGTATCGCAGCATTGAAAGATAAAAGCATTCCTGCAACTTTCCAGTGGCGAGCAACGGCTGGCTCTGCTGGCACGTGCTTTCGTCAAAAAGATCCGGAACTGTTGATTTTGGATGAACCGCTTCACGGACTTGATACTTACAACCGTCGCCGGGTGAAGAAGGTGATTGAAGCCTTCTGCCAACGTAAAGATAAAACGATGATTATGGTGACACATTATGAATCGGAGCTTCCGGGCACGATAACAGACCGCATTTTCCTGAAAAGAAATTAGATGGTACACCGTTCAAGTTTGGTTTCTAATCTTCTTTTATGAATTGATTATTCTATTCATTTATATAAGTTATTAACTAAGGTTTTTCTCAAACCATTCTCACTATGATGAGAAAAAAAATCTCATCATAGTGAGAACTTTTTCTCATTACTATGAGAATTTTTTTCTCGTGATGGTGAGAATAATCCCTGCCCTGAATGTATCGTAACGGGGGGTTCTGGAAGTAAATTGTGAACCTGCTTTCCGGGTTAGCCGAGTGGATGTGTAAACCAGAAACAGGAACCCTTTCCGGGTTCCGAATCTACTCCGATCTTTCCTCCGAGTTGTGTGATGATACTCTGGCAGATAGAAAGACCGAGACCGGTGCCGGGAATAAAATTATTGAGTTTGACAAAACGGTTGAATACAGCCGTTTGCTTTTCCGGTTCGATTCCTATACCCGTATCCTCTACGGAGAATTTCGCTTCTTTTCCTTTTATTTGGTAACTGATGGTTATACTCCCTTCGGAGGTAAATTTTAACGCATTTACTACGAAGTTTGATAATACTTGGTAAAGCCTACTTTTATCGCTGGTGAGTTGCAAATCCGGCAGATCGGGAGACAGGCGGAGTTCCACCTGCGGGGAGGTTCGCATCTGCATTGCTTGGTATAATTCATTGCATAACCGTTTGGCGTTCACTTTCTCGAAGGTAAAGTCAAAAGTTCCAGGCCTTCGATTTTTGACAAGTCGAGAATATCGGAAATAAGTTGTAGCAGGCGTTTGTTGTTCTCTTCGATGATGGTGACATACTGCAGTTTTTCTTCCGGATTGTCCGCCTCTTCCAGCATACTCGAAAAGCCGATTATCGCATTGAGCGGTGTGCGTATCTCATGGCTCATGTTGGCAAGGAAGGCAGACTTTTAGCCGGTCGGATTCTTCTGCTTTCTCTTTTAGCTTGAATGAGCATTCGTTCCGTTTCTTTCAGTTGGGTGATATCAAAGTTGATGCACAACATTTCGATGATGTTGTCCTGCGGGAGATAGTTACGGACCAGCACATTCACCCGTGTCCATGTGTAGTTTCCGTCAGCTCTGCGAATACGCATATCACGACATAATTTGCTACTTTCCCTTTAATGACCTTATCCAGAAAATCAAGCATTACAGCCCGGTCTTCGGGGTGGAAGTGGGAGTGTATGCCGATGATTTCCGGTAGTGGGGTACCTTCTTTCTCTCCTACATTTCTGTACCAGCTGCTCAGGGCATAACCGTCGCGGCTCAAAGCGTCGAAATGGGCATAACCAACTTTGGCATAGTCGCCTACCAGGTCGAAGAAATTTTTGAACTCCTGAATCTTATTATAAGCAATGGTATTTTCGGTCTTGTCTACGTTAATCACCAAGTAATTGATCGGCTCATGATTATGATCGTACAGCGTAGTTACTTTGGTTGTTAAATCTATGCTGCCTCCCGAATTTTGTGACTGGTAGTATCCGTTTATCTTGGAAAATTCATAGCAGAATGTAAAGTCGGCGTCTTCATTATTTCTGAGTTTCTGTTTGATCTCTTCCGGAAGCAGGGGATTCTCGAACAGATTAACTCCCAAGACATCTTCTTTGCTGGCTATATGAAACATTTCCAGTTCCTTCTTGTTAAGGTCGATCAGGAGCCCGTCTTTATTGTATAATTCGATGCCTACGGGGATATTTTTATAGATATTATGCAGAATGCGTTCACTGTTTTGCAATGCCTGGTAAGCGGACGCCATATGTGGTCCGTCTTGTGTTTCGGCTATGCCATATATCTTGGTGTTTCCTGCCTCGTCTGTTTCCTGGTAACATATCTTGCTGCGTATCCATACACCCCCTTTAGGAGTATCGAGTAGATATACTTCTTCAATCGTCTGCTGTAATTCATCGAAAGAGTGGGAAGTGGTGTGTTGCTGGTCTTCCCTCAGAATCCGCTTGTTGAAATCATTGAAACTAATAATGCCATCCTCGTCGAGACCGAGAAGTTGGGCTATGAAGCCGGAGCATTTGTAACACTCTGTTTTTACATCTGCCTCCCACCAGCCGATGTTGGCTTTATTCATTAATTTCCGTAGGAAGATGTCTTCTCTGTGTGTGTCTGTTTCAGGCATTTTACAGTTTGTTCTGAAGGTTAAAAATTTGTTTAATATGTAAAAGTAGTCATTTTTGTCGGATTCCTGCTAATAAACCACCATTTTAGGTATTGATAACTCCTTATTCTTTCGTGAACTTTGTGAAGAAATAAAATGTTCTATATATAATGCGTAGATATAAAAAGAAAGGAGATCATTAAGAATGAAAAAGATAGTATTACTTCGTCATGGAGAGAGTGCCTGGAACAAGGAAAACCGTTTCACGGGTTGGACGGATGTAGACCTTACGGAAAAAGGAGTTGCCGAAGCCGAGAAGGCAGGGGAGACGCTGAGAGAATATGGCTTCAATTTCGATAAAGCCTATACTTCCTATCTGAAACGTGCAGTGAAAACTCTGAACTGCGTGCTTGATAAGATGAATCTCGACTGGATTCCCGTGGAAAAGAACTGGCGCCTGAATGAGAAGCATTATGGAGAGTTACAAGGGCTGAATAAAGCGGAAACCGCCGGGAAGTATGGGGAGGAACAAGTGCTTGTATGGCGCCGCAGCTATGACATTGCTCCTAATCCGCTTGCAGAGAATGACCTTAGAAATCCACGTTTCGACTATCGATATCACGAGGTACCCGATGCTGAACTGCCCCGTACCGAATCATTGAAGGATACCATTGAACGTATTATGCCTTATTGGGAATCAAATATATTTCCTGCATTGAAAACTGCCCATACTTTACTGGTGGTAGCTCACGGTAATAGTTTGAGGGGGATTATCAAACATCTGAAACATATTTCGGATGAAGATATTATAAAACTGAACCTGCCTACTGCCGTGCCTTATGTGTTTGAGTTCGACGAGAATCTTAATGTAGCTAATGACTACTTTCTGGGTAATCCCGAAGAAATCAGAAAATTAATGGAGGCAGTAGCCAACCAGGGAAAAAGAAAAAATAGAATAAAGTTATACATTAAAAAAATGAAGTTATGAATAAAGTTATAGAATTATTAGGAGATAAATCCTGTTATTATTTGGATCACACCTGTAAAACCATCGATAAATCGCTGATTCACATTCCCTCTCCCGATACAATAGATAAAATCTGGTTGGATTCAGATCGTAATATAAAGGTATTGAATAGCCTTCAGTCTCTCTTGGGGCATGGCCGATTGGCAAATACCGGATATGTGTCCATTCTTCCTGTCGATCAGGATATCGAGCATACTGCCGGGGCTTCTTTTTGCTCGAACCCGATCTATTTCGACCCGGAGAATATCGTGAAACTGGCTATTGAAGGCGGCTGCAACGCCGTGGCTTCCACTTTCGGAATCCTGGGTTCCGTAGCGCGTAAGTATGCCCATAAGATACCTTTCGTTGTGAAGTTGAATCATAATGAACTGCTTTCTTATCCGAACAGCTTCGACCAAGTGTTGTTTGGCACCGTGAAGGAGGCATGGAACATGGGGGCAGTAGCTGTCGGAGCCACTATCTATTTCGGTTCGGAACAGAGCCGCCGTCAGTTGGTAGAGATTGCCGAGGCGTTTGAATATGCGCACGAACTGGGTATGGCAACCATTCTGTGGTGCTATCTGCGTAACAATGATTTCAAAAAAGGAGCAATAGATTATCACTCTGCTGCCGACCTGACCGGACAGGCTGACCGCCTGGGTGTGACCATTAAGGCGGATATTGTGAAGCAAAACTTCCGACGAATAACGGCGGCTTTAAAGCTATCGGCTTCGGCAAGGTGGACGAACGTATGTACACCGAACTGGCGACTGACCACCCGATTGACCTTTGCCGTTATCAGGTTGCTAATGGCTACATGGGGCGTGTAGGACTGATCAATTCCGGCGGTGAATCTCACGGTGCTTCCGATTTGCGCGATGCGGTCATAACAGCTGTTGTCAATAAGCGTGCCGGTGGCATGGGATTGATCAGTGGACGTAAGGCTTTCCAGAAGCCGATGAATAAAGGGGTAGAATTATTGAATGCTATCCAGGATGTTTATCTTGATCCGTCAATAACGATCGCTTGATACGGTTGTGAATGGAAATAATTTCTTATCTTTGACTATTAGATAGTTAACCATTAAAAATTAGAGTTATGAAGTTTTTTATTGACACAGCCAATTTGGAGCAGATTCAGGAGGCGTATGACCTCGGAGTACTTGACGGAGTGACTACCAACCCTTCGCTCATGGCGAAAAGAAGGTATTAAGGGAACACAGAACCAGCGTGACCATTATGTCAAGATATGTAATATCGTCAACGGTGATGTGAGTGCTGAGGTGATAGCGACCGATTATGAAGGGATGATTCGCGAAGGCGAGGAGCTGGCGGCGCTTAATCCGCATATCGTAGTGAAAGTGCCTTGTATTGCCGACGGTATCAAAGCCATCAAGTATTTCACGGAGAAAGGAATACGCACGAACTGTACGCTGGTCTTTTCGGTGGGACAGGCGTTGCTGGCGGCTAAAGCCGGGGGCAACTTATGTATCTCCTTTCGTCGGCCGTCTGGATGATATTTGTGAAGATGGGATAGGACTTGTCGGGGATATTGTACGTATGTACCGCACGTATGATTACAAGACACAAGTGCTGGCAGCTTCTATCCGTAATACGAAGCACATTATCGAATGTGTGGAAGTGGGGGCGGATGTTGCTACTTGCCCGTTGAGTGCCATTAAGGGATTGTTGAATCATCCGTTGACGGATTCGGGACTGAAAAAATTCCTGGAAGACTATAAAAAAGTCAACGGTTGAGAGTAGACAAGGCTCAATATATAGAACAAACGGTGAACATCAGGCAGTTCGTTGCTGCACAGTGTTCACCGTTTTTTATTTTTTAGTTGTCGGATGGCTATTCGTTTTTCTTTTCCTGTTTCCGCTTTTCCTTATACTGTGTCGGCGTTTCGCCTGTATATTGTTTGAAAGCCGTACTGAAATAGCGGGAAGTAGTAAACCCGACTTTCTCGGCGATTTCCGTAAATGACAGTTCCGTGCCAGTCATTAATGTGATCGCTTTCTCCATTCTGAATTTGTTAATATAATCATTGGCCCCCATATCGGTAAGAGCTTTTAGCTTGTTGTAGAGCGAAGCCCGGCTCATGCCGATTTCTTTGCAGACCAGAGCGACATCCAGATTACTGTTATCCAGATTTTCCTGGATAATCTTATTCATTTTGAGTAAGAATGTTTCGTCCGCCTGACTGAACGTGCTTTCTTCCGGGGCAGGAATCAAGCCGGCATTCAGATACCTTTTTCTTGGTATGTTCGCGGTTTTTCAACCGGTTGCGGATGAGTTCCATTAACATTTCTATTTCAAAAGGCTTGGTGAGATAGGCGTCTGCTCCGTTTTTTGTAGCCGCTCAGGCCTGGCTTTTGTTTATCATCTCTTGCTGTCAGCAGGATGATAGGGATGTGACTGATCGTAATATCCTCTTTGATGTTTTTACACAATTCATATCCGTTCATTCGCGGCATCATTACATCACTGACGATGATATCCGGAGTATGGCTCTTGATAAGTTGAAGGGCTTCTACACCGTCTGCGGCAATTACGATCCGCTTGAAATATTCTCCTAATGATTTTTTTCAGGAAGTCCGTCAGGTCGGAATTGTCGTCCACTACCAGAATACTGTAAGGGGTCGTGTCGAAATTGTCCTCATCAGTAATCTGTTCATTGTCATTGTCGCCTATCAGTTCGTTCAGATATGCCTTAGGCTGGCAGATAATTTCTTCGGTCTTTTGCTTCAGTGGTAGTTCAAAGAAGAAAGTTGCACCTGCTTCTGATTGTTGCGGGCACCGATAGAACCACCATGCAGGCTCAACCAGAATCTTGGAATAAGATTATCCGATTCCCGTTCCGCTTTTGTTCGCCTGTCCCTTGATAGAAACGGGTAAAGAGTTTCCGGGTGTCTACTTGCTGCAATCCGTTTCCCTGGTCGATTATGGAAATACGTATTCTGCTTTCTTCTGAAAGCAATTCGGAGGTAATTGTAATTTCCGTATTTTCAGGACTATGTTTGAGCGCGTTGATAAGCAAGTTGCTTAAAATAGTCTCGCACTTGTCCTTATCGAAACTGACAGTTTCAATCCGTGGGTCGAGCTCATAACGGATTCGCACATTCTTGGCTTCACCTTCACTGATAAAGTCTTGTGATACGTCCTCAATCCATTTATTGAGCGGATGAGGCTGAATTTGCAGTTTACTCTCCCCTACTTCCATTTTCCGCACGTCGAGCACCATATTAATCAAGTTCTTCATCCGTTGTGACTGTCTGTAAATAGCTTTCAGCGGAAGGTATTGATGATCTTCGGAGGAGAGTGATTTCAATATTCTGCTAAGTGGAGCGTGTATCAGTGTCAACGGTGTACGAAAGCTCGTGGCTGATATTGATAAGGAAGCGTACTTTTTCTTCATACACTTGTTGCTCGTGCTCTTTCATAGCCCATTTGAGCTTTTTCCTCTTTGCGTTTCAAGGTTCTTCGGAAAGTCTCTATAATAACGGCGACAACGAAAACTGCGCAACTGAGGATGAACCACCATGTACGATACCAGGGAGGAAGAATCGTTAACTCCAGTACTTCTTGGTTAGGAATCCAACTACCGTCTTTGGCCGTACAGGAAGCCATGATTTTATAACTGCCCGGTGGCAGTGAGCGTATAGCCAGTTCAGGGTTGTAGGATTCGATTTGTTGGTCATTCAACCCTTCTATCTGGTATTTATATACTTTTTGGCGGAAAATGTCTTCCTCTTTCGACATGATTCGGATAGTAATATTGCTGTTCCAAGGAGCGGAGATACCTTTCGGATTGCCGTTTAACTTATCGTTGACGGATTCTCCGTTGATAATGACATTTGACAATTGGAGTTGTGGAAGTTCGGAGGTGGTCAGCGGGAGCTTGCTGTTGATATGAAGCAAGCCTTTTACACCGCCCATGTAGATATCTCCCTGCATACTTAATAATTGAGGCTTGGAAAGATATTCGTTTAGAATAGCTCCATCCGACTCTCCGAATAGGACAAACTTCTTTTCTTTGATCAACCAGGCAAAGAGCATACTGTCGGCTCCTATCCATACTTTTCCCTGCTGGTCGCATACGAGCAGAGTAATTTCGCCGAACAGGGAAGTCGGTATCAGAGTCTTTGTCTTGGTTCCGGGATGATAATGTATCAATCCGTAATTGCTCCCGATCCAGAAGTGCCCTTCTTCATCCCGTGAAACGGAGTTGATAACAGTATCTTTTCGGCAAGAGTACAATGCTTTCAACCGGTTTGTACGGTTATCCAGTTCGTAGATGTGTTTTTGTATCATTTATATAAGTATAATCCTGATAATTGCCAATAGGTAAAAGGGTACCGATGATATCTTGCCCTTCCTGCTCGGTAGCAATATTGAAAGTCTGTTCTTTCAGATTGTATTTATAAACATGATCTCCCAGGAATAATATGCTGTGAGGCGTGTTTTGTAGTAAATTCACGGCTTTTCCCCGGTTACAGAGACGGGTGTTCGTTTCATTATCTACAATGGTGAAGGGATGTTTTTCTCCTGTTGCCGGATTGAAAATGAATACTCCCTGCGAGAAAAGGGAAATTAATAATTTACCGGGAGTAAACGGACAGATAGAGGCTACTTTGTCTTCCCAAGTCGAAGGGTAATGGGCGAATTTCTCCGTAAACGGGTTAAAGCTGTTTATGCCTCCTCCGTCCGTACCTATCCAGATCCGGTTTTCGGATTCCTGAAAAAGGCTCAAAACGGTGGAGTTGCTTAATCCGCGGTCATTGCCGGGCAATACATCTTTATATGTTTTCATAGAAACTTCCCGGATGCTGATTAATCCGTTTCGGATGCTGCCTGCCCACATATTATTATTCCGATCGTTATAAAGACATAAGATCGAATTGGCAGGAAGTGAATAGTTATCTCTTCCGGGGATGTGTTCCAGTAAGGAAAATTGTCCCGTTTCCGGGTCAAGGATATTGATGCCTCCTCCGTCTGTTCCAATCCATATCTGCCCTTCCCGTTCGGCGAGGCTTAATACAACATTGTTGCTCAGAGAAGAATTGCGGGTGGTATAGGTGGCTAGCAGTTTTCCGTCGTGGTCAGGCAATTCAAGCCCGTTGTAAGGTGCCACCCATATCCTTTTTGTGAATCGATGAATATATTCATGATTTCTTTCCGCAATCGAAAGGGGGGAGGGTTATATTTTCCGGTTTTTAAGTCGAGTAGTAGTAAGCCCTGCCACCGGCTACAACAGAGCAGGGTATGTTCATCCCAAAGGGTCAGCAGGGTGACATTGTAATTCAACTCCCGCTCAAATGATTGCAAGAGGCGTAAGGAAGCATCCTGATAATTATAGAAAAAGATTTTATTTTTTTGAACCGAACAAGACGCCGCCTTTTTGTCAGGCAAACTGAATAAACGATAATGTTATTTCCCGACTCATTCGTTGGTATGAAGAAGTCATCACTCTGCCGTCGATAGCGCGCCACCCTTTGTCCGTCAGAATCCAGATATTGTTTTTGTTCGTCTTCTATCATCTGATAGATAAAATTATGTGGAATGGAATGAGGGTCATCGGCCTGATGAACATATTTTTGAGTTCATGCCCGTCGTAGTCGTCCCAGCCCGGAACGGGTTCAAATCATAAAGCCTTGTTCATCATCCGTCGCTGGGCGCACGGTGGAAGGTAGTCCGAGCTGGCCGTAACTGAACGAAGTACACTGAT